>Ga0182024_10002275_pt1 | contig 48063 bp, 47 predicted proteins | sample P32metaG_FD_120480 | JGI IMG/M metagenome (GOLD analysis project Ga0182024, IMG submission 120480) | Permafrost microbial communities from Stordalen Mire, Sweden - P3-2 metaG (Illumina Assembly) | ecosystem: Environmental > Terrestrial > Soil > Wetlands > Permafrost | place: Sweden: Stordalen... | reverse complement strand
TAAGCCGACTTTGGCTTTGAACTCAGGATTATGCTGACGTCGTTTCGTGGACATGGGGATCGTTCGATTCTGGTTTTGGACTTAACGATCCGTCCTGTCCAACTTTCAGGGTCCACTACAATCTGAAGGAAGATGGTCGTATCGAGATAACGTAGCGTCCGATTCGTTAAGCGCCCGATTGAACGCTACGAAATCTCCGATGGCTTCTTGATCGTGGGGATCGGTGTCAATCGCGTCGTTCGCTGCTTTTTGCATGTTGCGCAAGGCGGCCATAGCAGGGGCGTATTTTCCTGCCAGATTAGCTAAGTGCGGAAGAATCACAGAGTTTCGGGTCATATAGTAACCGGGCATACTGAGACTCCCCTCGTTATAGCACCAAAGAAGTTCCTTCAGCCCTCCTGCATAGTCTCCCGAATTGATGAGATCTAGCGCATGTTTTCGGCGTGCATCGTAATTCTCCTTTGCCGCACGTTGGGACGACAATTTGCTCGGGTGCGGCGCGATTTCTTTAATCCCTTGTAAGAGTTTAACGTTGTTATCGTTGAGCGCGCGAATGTGTTGTTCGGCTTCCGACAATTTCGATGCCAGAGCGGCCGCGTTGTCGCTTTGCGTCGTCGCTACGCGATGCTCGAAAGTCGCGTAACCAAGAGCAGAAATGACGGCTGCGCTCGCGAGGAGGAGGATGCCTTTGGATGTAGCCATAAAAGAAAATATTGCGAAACCTACGCCTGCGGTGGCTGCAATTGACGCCGTTCCCGTCAGGACGCTAGTCGAAATGATCGACGCTAGTCCTGCCGGAGCGGCGACGGCTTGGCTTGTGAGGGCGGCACCCAATGCAGCGGAAGATGATTTGATACCCCTTTTCGCGAAAAGCTTACGAGCCTTCTCAAGCGCTCGGCCTACCCGCATCCTTGCCGCGTCTTCGCTCAATTGCATCGTCAAGCCGATCGCTGCGAATGATTGTCCCTCAAAGAAGCGGAGAAGGATCGCCTCGCGTTCGCCTTCATTTAATCGTTCAAGAACAGCATCAAAGAATCTCGACGGAATCTCCGGGATTGGATGGGAATCGGACTCCTCGGACAATGAATGCAAGATTTGCGCCTTTTGTTCGCGGATTTGGCGGCGATGTTCTGCCCTTACCGTGTGCGATACCGTAAATCGGACGGCGGTGTAAAGCCACGCGGATAGATGTGCCGTGTTCGGGAGCGATTTAGCTTTTACCGCCAATGTCATGAATACGCTTTGCGCGACGTCTTGAGCCAGGGAAGCATCGCCGCCAAGCTGTCGCCGAGCAGAACCGAAGACTAGGTTTACATGGCGGTGCACGATTTCCGTGAAAGCGTCTTCTGAACCTTCTTGGACATAGCGACGGAGCAATTCTCGATCCGGGATGAACACAATTTACAGTATAGTGCCCCCTGATATGAAAAACCGAACAGTATTTCGGAATCTGTTTGGGGCGTGGGAGAATCCCGTGCGCACGTCAATTACACCGAGGATTAACAAGGAAAGGGCGGGGCGGGGGTCCGCGCTCCGCGCGTCCCCCCATCCCCGCCGATTTTCCTGTGAATTGGTTGGCACAACTTGGTTGCGGCGCCCTAGATAAGGACGCCGCCGACGGTAATCTGCCCTTTTTCGGTGGTCGCCCTCGTAACCTTGACCTTGACCGACTGGAATAGCTTTGGGCAGTCCCAGGGTCTTCCGTCGTGCCGATGGCGAAGCAAGAAGACCTGCTCGCCGTCGCTGATGCTGATGGTTGATTGGGTGTACTTTTGCTTTTCCCATTCCTTTTCCTCTGTCCGGACCGCGATTGCCGTGCCGGTCAGGATCAAGCCGCCACTAAGCTGTGGCTGCGCTGCGGGGGATGCCGGCGAGGCCGGCGAATTTACGGTGCTCATATTGCAACATGTCTGACTGCCACTGGCTGATAGTTACGACCCCGGGGGCGGCCAGCTGAACGCCTTGCCGGATCGATTCATGGGCGCGCATCACTTGAAGCGCGTTGAAAGTCATTCGGAGCTTAACTGCCCGCACCCGGCGCTGGCCATGCGGATTGGTAGAGATCAGGAGCGCCATGCGTCGCTCTCGTTCAATCCGCGTATGCAGATCCACGTTGACCAGGCATGAACGAGGTTCCTTGCGTTCATGTCGCCGATGTTTTCGGGCCGTGTAGAAGCCCTGGCACGCTTGGAACACCCGCAGGCGACCCTTGTGGCGGATAACCCATTCGGGCAAGTCCTCTGGCCCTTTGGCCACGTACTTGAAGACATACGGAACATCCCGACGGAGCACGCGCCGCACGTTGACCCGACCGAGATTCCACCACGCTTCGAGGTCGCGCAGGATTTCCGTCGGCATTCTCTTTCTATAGTCGATGAGTAAGTGCCAATGCGGGTAGCCATCATCGTCATGGTGAAATTCCAGTTTCCAGCACCAGGAAAACGACCGCCCGATGGCCGTGCGGAACTTCGTGAGGAATCGGCGCATCCGTTGCTTGCCCATCTGATAAGCCTCAAACGGGGAGATGTGCCGGATGGCCAAAGTAAGGGTGATGAATCGCCAATTGCTGAGGTCTGGGAGACCGGCTTGCTGTAGGCGTCGAGCTTTTATCCGTGCGCCATCTACGGAAAACCAGGATTCGGCTGCAAACGCATGCAGCTCAATTGGGGCAGAATCTCCAGCTGCCGAGTGTTCGGGGCGTTCCCTGTACGCTGTTGAGTTCATCCGCCGACGTTCCCAGTCGTTTCCCGTAGGAACCGCTCGATTTCCCAGATTGGGTAGAGCGGGCGCCGAGTTGCCCGAGACGGGCGCAGCAATCCCCGCCGCGTCAAGCGGTCAACTGTGATTGGGCTAATTCCGAGACTATCGGCAGCCTCTATTCTAGTCAGGGCTAATTTAGGATGACGGCTTTTTACGTCGTCGGGGGGTTGCATGGCCCAACCTTACGTGTACAGCCGCCTTCTTAATACCTACTTGTTTTTCTGGGGAAGTAGGATTTCTCGGACGCCCCCGTCGAGCAGGGCAGAACCCAAGCTCGTCACAGATTTTTTCCACCAACTTTCTTGAGCATTTGATACCGATGGCACCCCCTATCCATTGATGTAATTTAGGCCGATTGCCGATGGCCTGGACCGAGGGCCAAAAGAGCCACATCATCATGCAAATCTGCTTTGTGAGGGATCCTTCCTCTGCGAGTCCCGAGACTATTGCAGTGGCCCCTCGTCCTTGTCCTGCGAGAAAGGCGCCCATCTGCTCAGCGGTAAGTTGTGCCTGATTTGGTGGCAGCGCCGGAGCGATTGTCGCCAGCGCAGCACTGGAAATCTTTATCATCGCTATGCGTTGATCGGTTAGTCCGGGCGCGAGCTTTTCCGCAGCTTCCACCTCGGCGCCAGGATTCTCCAAGAATGCAGAAGCTGCCGCCAACGAGCCCGTCATTTCGCCGGCATCGGCGAACGGCATTTGTCCGAGAATCAGCTTGGGTATGTTCCTTATCTGCTCGACCGAAGGCCCGGCAAATTTATCGATTGCCGTCGCAACCCATGGAGGCGGCGCTTGAAACTCGCGGTTTCCGGCGATCGCTGCCCAAAGGAGCTCAGACATCATATACGGGAAGCGCTCCCGAGATTGCCGAAGTAACTGCTCCTTCATTTGGGGCGTTAGATTCATTGCTGGTTCCTCAAACGTCGCGACCAGTGAAGCCACCCGTGATTTTATTTTGGCAGATTGTGTTCAAGCGCAATTCTGGCTTGGGTTGCATCGCTTTCTACGTCAGGCTATTTCGCAATGAATGGCGATGATTTGTGGTGCGCATGAAAAGACGGCTGAAATCGATCACGCGTGCAACGGTCAAGCGCCACTCGGGGCATTCCATAAAGGGGCATGCCTTAATTCGGCCTCTTCGCGAGGGGTTTTTCGTCAAGGTGGACATAGCGATGACTGGGGAGGCTCCGAAGGATTTCCTCCACGTCTATGAGTATGGCCGCGGACGCAAATCTCGTCCCAAGAGTTGGCCGGCGTACATCGCTAAGGTCGGTCAAAAATATTATCCGAATGAGAGCATAACGGAACAACTTCTCACTCGAATTGGCCAGCTAATGGGCTTGAACATGGCGCAGTCGCGCTTGATGTGGGTGCGAGGCCAATTGAGATTTCTGAGCGAATATTTTTTACGTCGGGACGAGAGTTTGATTCACGGAGCGGAAATTTTCGCTGGGTATCTTGCAAATGATGACGCTTTTGTTCAAAAGGTGGAAGCTGAGGATCGCTCGAATGAGATATTTACCCTCCAGGTCGTCGAGGCGGCAATGCGCAGTCGGTTTCCAGCGGAGGCTGAAAGCATCCTTCAAGATTTTGTCCGGCTAATTGGTTTTGATGCCGTGGTGGGCAACAATGACCGGCATTTCTTCAATTGGGGGGTCATCACCCATATTTCCGGCCGTCGCCCGCCGCGGTTTTCTCCGATCTATGATTCTGCTCGGGCTTTGTTTTGGAACACGGAAGAAGCGGGTCTGACTAAGTTCTCACATGCCAAAGAGTTCGCTCAGCATCTGCAGAAATATGTCCGGGAATGCTACCCTAAGACCGGGTGGGATGGCATGGAATCTGCCAATCACTTTCAAATGATCCAACAGATCGTCAGCGAGAGGCCGATTTACAGGGAGGCACTTATGAATTTGAACATCCCCACACTTCCCGAGCAGGTCTCGCTGTTGATGGACAAGGAATTCTCCGGCCTTTTTACGCCCTTACGCAAACGATTCATTCTGGATTGCTTGCGAGAGCGTCTTTGCAATTATAAGCAATCGTTGGTAAGCTAACATGTTGAATCTTCTGCAATCAGCCTACTCTTGGCTCCAAGGGGTTGAACCCGTGCCACCGAGCGAGAAGTTGGCGTTGAGCTTGGTGCTCGGCTCCCTTCCGGTCGGTACTCTACGTGCTGAAAATGGGGAATGGACCTTTGAGTACTCCTCAGAATTCCGCCAACAGGATCAAATCAAGCCGGTAGTCGATTTTCCTGTCTTAGACCGGATCTATCGCAGTCCAACGCTCTGGCCTTTTTTTGCGCTGCGTATCCCAAGTCCGACTCAAGCTGCGGTGCGGGACTATCTCAGCCGACATTCATTAGAAACGATTGATGAAGCGACTTTGCTGAGGGAATTTGGTGAACGTAGCATTTCCAATCCATTTAGACTGGTAGCGGCTTGAGACATACTGGGCCTGAAGGGGAGTGCTTGGGACCGCTTTGTTCGCGAACTCGTATCGGCTCCAAGCGACACGTAGCGAGCAAAAAGCGGCGCAGGGTAATAGTTGGCCCTTTGAATTTTCACGCGGTATTTCTATTACCTGCGGACGCGGCATCTGTTGTCACCCGAGTTGTCACCCGACCGTGAAATTTGGGACGTCTCAAGAAGACCCGAGTGAACTGCTTTTTATCGTAATCCGCTCGAATGGCATGAACTTATCATGTGAGCGCACTTGAGAGAATTCAGGCTAAAACACTTGTTTCGTTTTTTCAGTCCTCTGCTCTACCGACTGAGCTATCTTGCCCCAAATGGAAGGGTCTAAATACGGGGTTGGGAGAAGGGCAGGCAAGCACAAATCCCCGAGTATTGATCGCTGTGCCATGATGCACTGCAGGCTGGTCAAACCAATGGGTTCAGGCTGCGGTTCTCGACCTCGCTCCGCCCTCGGGTGAGGCAACGACTTGATTGGAGGGCTTTCCGGGTAAAGTTTCGCTGCCTGAACCCATCGAATTGGTCCGGGCGTCCAACTTCTGGCCCATCACCAAATATTGCTTATCGACCCACCGACAAAACGCGCTGCCAGCGATCCGGCGCCGGCGAAACCGGCGGCGATGACGAGCCAGAGGGCCCAACCCATGGAGTCACGCTCAAGCCAGCCCTGGAGCGGACGCAGGTCTTGCGCGTGCGCCCCGGCAATTGCGGTGGCCGTTGCGAGCGCGGCCGCGGCGGCGCCGGACCACAGGAAAACGCGCCAGCGTCGTTTCCAGAGGCCACCGCCAACCCCCACTCGCCGAAGGAGCGCTTCGTCCTCGGCCTCGATCCTCCGCTTCCTGTCCGCAATCTGCGCTGGATCCAAAACCGCGGGAAGGTCCGCCGCCCGGCTCAGCACGGCCGCACCAAAGTCGCCCGGCAGGGCCGGCACGCCAAATGACGCCGCCAGTTCAGCGTCCAGATTCCATTGCTGACGTTGGAATTGGGCGCAGGCCGGACAGCACGCCAGGTGCTGCTCCCATGGTTCGCGCAAGCTCCCGGCACCCGGATGGTGAAGGGCCTCAATGATCGACGATTGGGCTTCGCGGCAGGTCATTGGTCAGCGCCTGCCGTCGGCCGGAGTTCTTCGCGGAAGCGAAGCTTCGCCAGGTTCAGCTTGGCGCGATGCAGCAAGGTTTTCACCGTGCCGATGGGGACGCCGAGCATCTCTGCAGTCTCGAGGTGGGACTTTTGCTCGAGGTAGAAGAGCGCCAAGACCTGGCGTTGCCGCTCGGGAAGGCCGGCAAGGCAGGCGGCCGCGTCCATCACGATGCCGCCCTCCCGGTCCGACGAGCTCAGGCCATGTTCGGCCCTCAAGCCGTCGGCCAGCTCGGGCGCATCCAGGGAAACCGTTGGGCGCGCCGCCCGCCGCCGGAACTCCGTCAGGCAGGCGTTGCGCGTGATGGTGTAGATCCAGGTGGAAACCGAGGCCTGACCGTTGTACCCGGGCAGCCCCTTCCACACCCGGAGCAAGGCCTCCTGCGCGAGGTCCTCGGCCTGCGCCTGGTTGCCGGTGAGACTGTAAGCCAGCCGAAAGACTTTGTCCTGAAACTGCATCACCACTCGTTCGAAGGCGGCGCGATACTGCCGTTCGTCCAATAAGCGCCGGATTTCAATTTCGTCCATCAAGGGGGAACGGGCGGGGCCCTTCACCCCTGCCGCTTGATACTCGCCCGCAGAGCCGGGGGTTTCAAAAATCGCGACCGGCACAGATTTCTGAAACCCTCGGATCGGCGGAAGAGTAAGAAGAGCCGTAACCATCGTCATGAATCCACTCCTTGAATTGTTCCGCATGCCAACACTGCCGCTCGCCGATGTCGATTCCAACTATCTATTCTCCCGCGCGGCCGGTGTCCTGCAATTGCTTATCGTCGTCTGCGCCGGTCTGAGCTTTCCCATCGTCATGGTCTTGCTGCAGCAACGGTCGAAACGCGAGGTGCTCAAGGCCTGGCACGAGCAGCGCATGGCCGCGATCGAGAAGGGCATGGAATTGCCACCGTTGCCCGAGGCATTGCTCAACGGCTCCCACCCGAAAAAGGACCTCGATTCCCCGGCCCGCCGATTTGATTGGTCCCGCTTGGTCTCTCAGTTGGCGCTGCTTTTCGGACTGATCGGTCTCGGCCTCGGGTTGGGGCTGCGGATCGCCTACAGTTCCTCCGGAGCCGAGTTCGATTCGGCCGGCAATGCGCGGGTCGCCCACCGGGGCACTGTGATCGCCATGGTGGGTGTCGGATTGCTAGCGTACAAGTTACTCACCCGGAGCCGAAAATCGGAGCCCGTCTGAACGCCGCAAGGGGCCAGCCTGCGGCTGGCCCTCGGCGGCGATCGGATTGATGAGCTGCTTGATGTCGGAATCCCGATTTGCATTGAATCCCAAGTCTTTACGGAATCTCATAGGCCTCCACCAACGCCGTGCCGCCGCCGCCGGAGGCGCTGGAAACCACGGCCGTGTAGCTGCCCGGGGGCAGCGTGATCAGGACGGCGGAGTCGAGGCTGTTGGCGTTGGCGAAGGCAAACGCGCTGACCGAGCTGGCCGCCGTTGCGAGTTGCCCGTCGCCGCCCCAGCCCGCGTTCGAGGCAAGGATCGTATTGTTGGCATCGTAGACGGTCACCTGCGGGTCGGCCATTGTGCCGGGCACGCCGTAGCTGGAACTTAGTGTCGGGCCCATCGCCCGAATCAAAATGGTTTTCGCCGTCATTCCGCCCACCGTGAAACCGGCGGTCAATGACCCGCCGACCGCGATTTGGTTGTTGCAGGAAATGTTGACGAGCCGCTGGCTGGCCGCGGTGTAGGTGGCCGCGGGGGTCATGTCGAACATCTCGGTGAGGGCGATGCCGGGGCCGGTGCCGGTCACCTGGATCGTATAGGAGCCGGAGGGCAGTTGGGCCACAGTGGCCGCGTCCGTACTGCCCGCGAGCAGGGCAAACGCGCCGGTGGCCGCATCCGCGGCGAGAACCTGCGTTTGATTGGCGACGGGGGTGCCCCAATTGTCGTTGGCGGCGACAATGGTCGATTGTCCGAGCGGCTGCGCTTGGAATTGGGGATCGGCCATGGTGCCGGACAGACCGGCGATTGCCGCGAGCGACGGGCCGGTCGTGCGGATCAACAGGGATTGGGGTCCGGTGGTGCCCGTTCCGCCGGAAACAAAGCCGATTGTGAGGAGTTGGCCGGCGGTGAAGTTTGAAAGCACTGAAAGATTGCCGATGCGTCCCGGGTTGGTGGTGGTCGTCACGGTCAAGGTGGCCGCCGTGCTGGAGGTGGTGCCGCCCGCATTCGAGGCCGAGCAATAATAGAATCCGGCATTGGCGGCGGTGGCGCCGGTGAACACGAGCCGGGATGAGGTCGCGCCCGCGATCGGGCCGGTGCTTGACCACCATTGGAAGGTCGGCGCCGGCGAACTGGTGGTCTGCACTTGCATCACCGCCGTCGATCCGCTCGCGACCGTCACGGATTGCGGCTCGACGGTGAACGACGGGACGCTGGCGACCACGGTCAAGGTGGCGGCGTTGCTCAGAATGGTTCCGCTGCTGTTGGTGGCCGACACTTGGTAGCTGCCGGCGGAACTGAATTGCACATCGGGCAGGACCAGCGAACTGCTGGTGGCTCCCGGGATCGGGGTCCCGTTGAACAACCACTGGTAGCTGGTCGCGCCGGTTGCGGTCACGGAAAATGTTGCCGTCTGGCCGGCCGAAACGGAGCGACTGGTGGGCTGCGTCGTGAAGGAGGGCCCGGCCGCGGCCACGTTGATCTGGTAGGCATACTCATTCGTAGAGACCCCCGAATAGGTGGCATAAAAGACCATGGAATAGTTCCCGACCGTGGTCGGGGTTCCGGTGAGAGTCGGAAACGACACGTTGATCTGGCGCGGGGTAGTCACCCCCCCGAAACTTAGTCCAGGCGGCAAGCCGCTCACGAGCGTCCATGAATTGGGGGTATTCGCCCCGGCGCCCGTCACGCCGAACGCCACCGGGGTGATGGCCGTGCCGGTCTTGGCCGACATTGGGCTCGAGGGACCCGAAATGATCACCAGGCTGACGGTGGCCACACTGGTGGCTCCGGCCAAGGTATCCAGGGCCCCAAGGCCGGCGGCCGCAAGTCCGACCGACCGCAGCACCGCGCTCAGGGGCGAACTGGCGGCCCAATCCTCCGCGACGGCCAAGAGGCGAATCGCCGGCATGCGCTGGAGGAGCACGATCAGGAAGGTGAGCGGCAGCCGGAGGCGGCGCGCAAGGGGAAAAAACCGGAGGCGTGGAATCATATCGAAATCGGCGACATCAGTCGGAAAAATGGTGCGGCGAGGATTCGTGGTTCAGGGGAGCCGGGCATGGGCGGCAGGATCAATTGCAACCGCAGCCGCTGCCGCCCACGCCCCGGCCGCCGGAAGCCGCTTCCCGGGAAAAATAAACGTGTTCGGAAAAGGTGGTGTCCAGCGGGGCGCGATCGGACCGCATCGTATAGTCGGCCAGGTTCCCGCGCTCCCACGGCTTGACGCGCGCGAGGCCCGAGCCGGCGCATCCGGCGAGAAGGAGAGCGGCCAGACCAAGGCCAAGCATTGGAAGGACGGTCTTGAGCGAGGCGGTGGGCATGGGCGCCATTACCACGAATATTTGAGGCCAGCCCGCGTGATGGTCGCGCGGTAATAGGCGGTTTGCGGGGTCACGCCGTCGGTGCCGCGCTGGCCGTAAGCCTCGATGCCAACGTCAAGTTGGACCGCATCGGTGGCCTTCCAGATCGCCTTCAGGCCCGAATCCAGGGAGTAAAACCGCGACAGCCGCGCGTCGAAGGCGTAAAACGGTCCTTGCCCGGTGGGAATTGTCGTCGGGGCGATGGCCGGGTTCAATTGGTAGGTATAAAAGGAAGCGGCCGATTGATCGTAAAACCGGACCATGGGTCGCAGGATGAATCGACCGCCCAAACGCTGGAACCAGGCGAACTCGGCCGTGCCGCTGGTGATATCCCACGTGTCGTGGGTCAGGCGGAGGCTGGCTTCGATCATTCCGTGCAACGAAGGAAAATTGTGATCGATCGACGCCAGAGCGATGCCCTTGCGGCGCTCACCCGGGCGGTTCTCCGGGTACCCGGCCGGGTAAAATACCCCGGGCAGAACCTGGACGTAGGCCACCACGGCCTTGTACGGCTCATTGAGAAAACCCAGCGCCCGGCTCCAGGTGAGATCGAACGAGACGGTGGTGTTCGGGTCCAGGACTTGGTTCACGCCGACGAGGAAGTCGTTGGTCCGCTTTTTGAACCAGGCGGGTTCGAAGAACACTTCGACGTCGTTGTCGGTGCCGGCCGCCCCGACGACCAGCGAGGTGTTCTTTTGGTTGAAGTCGGTGACCGTATTGAGCGACCAACCATTGGAAACGTAGTCGTGTTCCAGGCTTCGCGAGTACCCGGCCGAGATATTAACCGGCCCGATCTGATCGGACAGGTCGGTATCCCAGGCTTTGCGCCGGTCCGTGATCTGGGCCAACGGAACTTGATTGCTTCCCGCCGGCGCGGGCGCCCCGGTTGGAGTCGCCCCGGTGATCGAATCCATCACGCCCCCCAACTTGAAATGCAGGACCGAGGTCAGATCCTGCTCCACTTGGGCCCCGTTAGTCTGGACCGTGATCCGGCCGCCCGCTTCCCGGTAGTTCTCGTACTCGTAGGTGAGGTCGTTTTGGGCGCGGGCCGGCCGCGGGAGGCCGAAGACGAGCGTGGCGGCGACGGTGACGGCGGAAAGCCGGAGGGAGACGGGGCGCTGAGACGTTGGTTCGTTTGAAAGGGCGGCCCCAAGCGGGCGGTGAAGCCAGAAAGCCGCTCGGTCCGGCCCGGCGGCCCAAATGTTCCCGGCGCGAAGAATTATTCGAAAACGCCGCCGGGGCGGCGCCCGTTTTGTCCGCGCCGCCGCCGCGGCGGCCAGGAGCGGAAGCCAGAGGATCGCGCTAAACTTCGTAAGCATAAATGGCATTGAGCTGCAGGTCGGCCGAGCGCGAAAGGACCAACCGGGTGGCGAGGTTGCGCGCGCGCACAAACCACGGGTTTTCCCATTGACCGACTGCTCCGATGCGGCGGGCTTGGCGGGCAACGTGGGCGGTGCGGGACCGGCGCAGCTTTTCATAGGCCCGCAAGGCGGCGGCAAGATCGGGCTGGCCGAGCAGGCACTTGGCGAGGCAGGCCGCATCTTCGATTGCCATGCAGGCGCCTTGGCCGACATTCGGAGTGATCGGATGCGCCGCGTCGCCCAACAAGGTGACGCGGCCCTCGCCCCAGCGCCGGAGCGGTTTCCGGTCCCGCGCGTCATTCTTCATGATCTCGTCCGGGCTGCTGGCCGCGATCAGCGCCGGAATCGGATCATGCCAATCTTGGAACAACGATTGCACTTCGGACTTGCGGCCGTGCGGGGAGTCCGCCTGTCCCGGCGGCCCATTGCGGGTGGCATACCAGCAAACCCGCCCGTGCCCCATGGGCATGATCCCGAAGCGGCGGCCGGAGCCCCAGGTTTCACTGATGTGCCCGCGGCGTAGTCCCGGCAACTCGGGCGCGATTCCCCGCCAGATGCAATAGCCGCGGTAGATCGGAACGCCTTCGCCGTGAATCTGCGACCGGATGGCGGAATTGATTCCGTCCGCCCCGACCAATCCGTCGGCCCGCGCTTCAAGCCCGCTGGAAAACTGCGCCGTAACGCCATCGGAATCGGCCCGAAACCCCTGCAGCCGTTGACCGGTCTCCAAGCATTCCTCCGGCAGCCCGTCGAGCAAAGCCCGGTGGAGATCGGCCCGGTGGATGCAAAGTGCGGGAGTCGGAAACCCCGTCATCGGAATCGCGGAGATCAGCTTGCCGTTGGGTTGATGGAGGTTGAATTGAGTCACCGGCTCGCCCCGCGCCAGCACCGCGTCCAGGACGCCCCAGGATTCCAAGATGCGCGTCGCATTGGGCCAAAGGCTCATGCCGGCGCCCACTTCCATCAACGCCGGGGCGCGCTCATAGACCTTGAATTCGATCCGCGCGCGCTGCAGGGCTTTCGCCACCGCCAAGCCGCCGATGCCGCCGCCGGCGATGATCAGCGTCTGGCGCATAAGGGCATGGAAAATTGGCTGGGAAAAGGGCTAACGGTTTGGCGACCCCGGCGCGGCCGCGCGGGTTCCATCAAAGCGGGCCCCGCGCTCATTGGCTTTCCGGAATTTCCACTACGACCCGCAGGCCATGGTGGCGGATTGATATTCCTTAAGTCGTTCTGAGCGGGCGCAGCCCGATCCTGAAACCGGTCATTCCTCCCCATCGTGGTAGTCGAGCGATTCGGAGCGAATCAGGATTCGGGCGGGCGAGCGCACCATCCATTTTTTGCTATCCGGATAGTGGCTGCTTTCTCCGATCGGATTGTCGGCCACAATCCAGACAACCAAGTCTTCGGCCCCATCGTTCGTCAGCTGATGGGGCTCCTCGGGCGGGAAAATGAAGGCGTCACCCGGTTCGATCGGCGTCAGGCCCTCTTTATGCCGCACCGCACCGCGGCCCGAGATTACTTGATAGAATTCCCACATGGCGCTGTGCGAATGGTACGGGCAGGCGCTTTTTTCCCGGCGGAATGCGGCAAATTTCGACGTCGAAGGGCTGGCGCTCCATAAGATCGGTCGAGTTCGGCTTGCGGCCGAGGGCGACCGATATCTCCTTGTCCGCACTGGCGAATTTCCCCTTTGGAGATTCCCAAGACGACTCCTCAATATCACCCAGGTTGATTTTTTTCATATTCGGAACGCAGGCATGTTGCTTGGACTGGAGAGGAGCCGTCGTCTATGGCTTCGGCGACGCGTAGCCAAATTGCTTAAAAATAGCCTGCGCCGCCGGACTGGTGAGAAACTCCAAATAGGCCCGGGCGGCCGGATTGTCCCGGCCCTGCCGGGTGATCAACGCCGCCTGCGTGAGCGGCGAGTAGAGTTCGGCCGGCACTTCCAGCCAGCGCCCTCGATTCTTGGTCGCGGACGCCAGGACCAGTGAAAGGGCCACGAAGCCGGCATCGGCATTGCCCGTTTCCACGAACTCGGCGGTCTGCGAGATATTCTCACCCTGGACGAGCTTGGGCTGGGCGGTCTCCGTCAGCTGGAGGCGAGCCAACACTTCCTGTGCAGCGAAGCCGTAGGGCGCCGTGCGCGGATTGGCGATGGCAAGCCGGTGCACGGAGGGATCGCGGACCAGCGCCGCGACCGAGTCGATGGCTAACCCCGGCCGGGTGGTCCAGAGCACCAGGCGGCCAATGGCGAACGGCCGCAGGCTAGCCGCTTCGCCGCCGCCGGCTTGGACGAGCTTCTGGGCGTACGTCATGTCGGCGGATAAGAACACATCGTACGGAGCGCCGTTCTCAATCTGCGCGACCAGGCTGCCGGAGGCTCCGATGGAACGGGTGACCTTGATTCCCGGATGGGTCCGTCCGAACTCGGCATTCAGGGGATCCAACGCGTACACCAGATTGGCGGCGGCTGCGATCGACAGATGGTCCTGGGCGGGCACGCGCGCAATTCCCGCCGCGGCCAAGAGGAGGAGGTAGAACGAGCGGCGAATAAATGTCAGCATAAGGGGAAAATCAGCCGGCCTTTGCAGGGGCGCCCGGTCACGCTTCGCAGCGGAGCACATACGCGATCCCTTTCTCCGAACCGATGGCGAGCAGCCGGTCGTCCGGCGACCAGCAGAGCTTGGTGGCCGGGCTCGGCAGCTTGACCGTGGCGCGCAAGGGCTGCTGGCGCTCGGGACTCCAGAGTTGCACGGAACCGTCCTGGGCGGCGGTGGCCAGCAGACCATGGGCGTGCTGATAGGCGACCGCGCACACCGGCAGATCGTGGGGCAGCATGGCCGGATCCCGGCCCTCCGGCCCGGCGCCCGAGCAATCCCAGACGCAGGTGTCCCGGCCCCCGCTGGTGGCCAGCCACCGGCTGGTATGATCGAAGCTGAGGTGCTTTACCTTGCCCTCATAGCCGCTCATATGCAGCTCGAATTCCGACTCGGGCTGCCACAAGTGGACGCTGGGATCCTGATTGCCGGAAACGAGCCACTTGCCGTCGGGGGACCAGGTGAGGGCGTTCATGCCATTGGCGTAGGCCAGCTCCTTCTGGAGGAGAAAGTCATCTCCATCCCAGAGGCGCACGCCGCCGAAGGCCGCGGCGGCGACGCAGCCGCCGCTCGGATCCCAAGCGAGTGCGGTCAGGGTTTTCGGCGCGTCGGCGACCGCGGCACGCACCGCTCCGTCGGCCTGCAAAAAAACGAGTTTCCGCCCGGCGGCCGCGGCGAGGAGGGGGACGGCGGCCGCCGCGGAACTGCGGGGACGCCAGGCGAGTTGGTCCACCCACGCCGGGCCCAAGGACCGCGTGGCCAGGTGCTGCCCCGAGCCGGCATCCCACAACTTCACGGCGCCGTCCTGACCGCCGGTCGCCAGGAGGGGGCCGGCGGCGGAAGCGGGGGCAAAGCCGAGGCAATTGGTCCCGGGCTTGTGGCCGGGAAGTTCATGGCGGCGGGCGCCGTCCGCGGCGGCCAGCAGCGCGACGGGTCCGGCGGCGGAAGCGGCGGCCAGTTGGGCGCCATCGGGCGCCCACGCGAGGTCGATCACGTAGTCATCCAACTGCGCCGCCCAATGCTTCGACAGATTCACGCCAGGCAAGCTTCGAATGCCTCGGTCAGCTTGGCCCGGTCGAGATTTTTGCCGATAAATACGAGGGTATTGGTCCGCGGATCGGCGCCCCATTCGCGATCAAATTTCGCGTCGAAAAGCATATGGACCCCTTGAAACACCAGGCGCTTATTGCTGCCCTTGACGCTGAGGACGCCCTTCATGCGATAGATGTCGCCGCCCTGGGTGCGGAGCAGTTCGCTGATCCAGGTATTGAGCCGGGTGCCATCGAGATCGCCCTCCTGGCGGATCCCGACCGAGGTGACGGCGTCGTTGTGCTCATGCGCGGCATGATAGTCCTGCTGCCAGCCGGGACGAGCGACCTCGCCGCACACCTGGATGTGGAGCGGCACTTCGCTGCATTGCTCGAAGACGGCGTAGAAACCCGGCTGCGGAATCGCCAGTTTGAAGCGGCCCTTGCCGTCGGCGAGTTCCAGCCGGTGGAGCGTGGTCCCCGGGGACAGCGTGCCCCCTTCCTTTTGCCGGTTCTCCCAATCGCCAAAGGTCGTCACCGCCCGGTCGCGGGCGACCGCCAGGTCCGCTTCGGCGAGCGAGGGAACCGCCACCACGGCCAGGTCGAGCTCGTTCTCGTGGCCATGGTCGTGGTGATGGGCATGGCCGTCTGAACCGTGATCATGACCGTGGTCGGGGCCCGGATGGTCATCCGCACCAATCACCAGGTCGTGGGCCCCGCCGGGCAGGGCGTAGGCGCCCGCCCATTCGAAGGGATACTCCGGATCGAGAAACTGGGGGTCCAGCTCGGTTGCCCGGCTCAGATTGAACCCGCCGACGTTGAGCACCTGATCCAGGGGCACCGCGCAATTGACCGCGCGCTGGATTTTCGCGACCGCGTTGATCCGCCGGATGCGGGCCTCCAAATCGTCGAGCTCCGCGGGTCTCACCAGATCGGTCTTGTTGAGCAAAATGACGTCCGCGAACGCGAGCTGCTTCACCGACTCGTCGCCGGCGACTAGGTGCTGCCGGACGTGCTTGGCGTCCACGACTGTCACGATGGCATCCAGGCGGAAGGCGGCCCGCATTTCGTCGTCGCTGAAAAACGTCTGCGCCACCGGGGCGGGGTTGGCAAGGCCGGTCGTTTCGATCAGGATGCCGTCGAGGCGGTCCTTCCGCTTGAGCAGCCGACCCAGAATCCGGATCAGATCCCCCCGCACGGAGCAGCAGACGCAGCCGTTGTTCATTTCGAACAGCTCCTCCTCGCCCGCGATCACCAGCTGATTGTCCACCCCCACCTCGCCGAACTCGTTTTCGATCACGGCCAATTTCTGGCCATGCTGTTCGGTGAGGATGCGGTTGAGCAGCGTCGTCTTGCCGGCGCCAAGAAAGCCGGTAAGGACGGTGACGGGGATGGCGGTGGGATTCATGGCGGCGGGGGCCCGGCGAAACGGTTCGCCAGACTCATGCGGCCCATCCTACACGGGTCCGGGGCGCCTGGCAACTGGGCTTCGAGGCCGGTCGTGACTCCTTTGGCCGAGAGGATGCCTCGGAGGGCGACCGGGTGCTCGGACGTTCGGCGCCCGGGAGGCGTCCTCTCGGCCAAAGGAGTCACGACCGGCGAGCCCACTCAGCGCAGCGCCGCCACCAGGGTGAGCACATTGTGCCGCACCATCCCGGCGTAGGTCGCCCCGTCGGCGTCCGGCGTCAGGCCGTCGGGGTACAACTCGCCGCCCAGGCGCACCCCCGTCTCCTCGACCACGGCGGCGACCAGCCGGCGGTTGGCGCTGTTTTCGACGAAAATCGCGGGAATGTGCCGCTGCCGGATCCAATCGACCAGATGGGCGAGATCCCGCGCATTGGGCTCCGCTTCCGGGCTGATGCCGCTGATGGAGCGGATCGTGAAGCCATAGTCGCGGGCGAACCAGCCAAAGGCGTCGTGGGTCGTGACCAGCAGCCGGCGGTCGGGCGGAATGAGGTCGACCTGGGCGCGGGTCCAGCGCTCCAGTGCGCCGAGCTGCGCCAGGTAGGCCTGAGCATGCGCCGCAAACTCCGGGCCGTCCGCCGGGCGCAGGGCCGTCAGTTCAGCCGCAACGCGGCGGGTGATGGTCATGGTGGCGAAAACGCTGTTCCACCAATGGGGATCGGCTTCACGCCGGCCACTCCCGCCGACATAGAGCGTTGAGCCGGCCAACGCGTCCCCGACTTCGGCGATCCGGCCGCGGGCCCCGGCGTTTGCGGTCAGTCGGTCCAGGTAGGGCTCCAGCCCCAAGCCCGCGCCCAGGACCAGATCGGCTTCCGCCATCGCCCGGAGGTCCTGCGGGGCCGGTTCGAAGGTATGGGGGTCGACGCCTGGACGGACCAAGGCCGTGACGGAGACGGCGTCGCCCCCGACCGCGGTCGCGATCTCGGTGAGCACGGTCGAGAGCGTCACGACCTGCAGCGGGGCGCCCCGGGCCGCCGCGGCGGCGGCGAGCGCCAGCAGCGGAAGCCAAGATCGGGCGGCGCGGCGGAGCGCAAGGACCGGCATAGCCCACTACCGTAGGTCCGTCGTCGCCGCTCGGCCAGCAATTACAGCTCCGGCTGCCTCAGTCCCGGCGTGATGACCTCGTCGTCGGCCGTCCACAGTTTTCGATCCGGCCCCGCGGAGCGAATCTCCATCTGTGTGCCGGAAAGGGAGTGGAAGAAGAACGGGGTGCCCCACCGGTCGCAAAGTTCGCCCTGCGCGTTGATCGCCGGAAAATTGGCCGGAATGAACGCGAAGTTCAGCGGGTTGCGCCCCGTGAGCGCCGCGGTGATCTCGGCATTCTCGCCGACCGGGTTCAAGCGGCGGGTGGAGCTGCGAAATTGCCGAAAAATCTCATCCAGGACCCGGAGATCGGAATGGATGTCCCCGTCCGGCCGATTGAGACTTTGGGCGAGCTCGGACGGTGCGGAGGGGGGCCCCTCCGGGGAGACGTCGGGGCCGCGCACGGGCACGCCGGGAGTGACGCCCGGGATGATCGGGGCGAGCCCGGCCGGCCCGGCGGCCGCGTTCAGGCGCGGGGGCGCGGAGCGCCAAAAATAGAAAACCAGCGCGGCGGCAATCGCCGTCGCGACCAGCAAGATGGCGCCGCCGCGCCGATGGTTCCGCCTGGCCTCCGGCATACGGCAGCGATAGCGGGAAGCGGGAACCCCTCAGGTTCCGCTCATGAAACCCAGGTTCGAACTCGCGAAGCGGCCGATATTGGGCAGCACGGTCGGCAAATTGGTGGCGCTCACCCCGAACCACGACGCCAGGGTCGCCGAGTATTGGTCGACGCTGGTCGAGGGGATCCACCGGCCGCGGCCGGTGTCGTCGGGTCCGCCCAAAATCAAGGACGGCATCTTGCCGTAGATGTCGCCGCCCTTGACCGCCCCGCCCATCACCAGGTGGTGGCTGCCCCAGCCGTGGTCGGAGCCGTCGCCGTTGGTGTTGAAGGTGCGGCTGAAATCGGACGCGGTGAACGTGGTCACTTGGTTTGCCACGCCCAGCTCGACGGTCGCGTTGTTGAAGGCGTTGAGCGCCTGGCTCACCTGAGCGAGGAGGGTGACGTGGGCGGGGAGCTCGCCCGTATGGAGGTCCCAGCCGCCCAGACTCGCGAAGAAGACCTGGCGCTTGAGTCCCAGCTGGGGGGCGGCCGAGATCAGCCGCGCGATCATCTGCAGCTGGGTGGCCAGACTCGTGTTGGGAAACTTGGTCTGCAGCGTCGTCGCGTTGGTCAGGATCGAGGTGAGCAGGGTGCTGTCGCTGATCGCCGAGCCGGTCAGATTGGCGAACGCGGCCTGGAATAGATTGGCTTCCGGTTGATTCAGCAGATTCTGCTGCGTCGCGTACCGGGTCGTATTGAGGGTGCTCCCGGTGGTGCCGGAAATCGTCACTGCCCCGCTGGGGCTGACGGCGTATTGGGAAACGGTGTTGCCCACCTGGAATGAGTTCTGCCCGGCGACGCTGATCGACATCGAGATCTGCGTGTTCGTGTTAAGGGCCTCAACCATGTCCGCCAGGCGGCCGCCCCAGCCGGTTTGAAACGGCTGGTCCGGAATCGAGCTCTGCCACTGAACCTGCTGGTCGGCGTGGGAGAACAGCTGCGGGGGCACCGAACCGGTGCCCGCGTTGTACTGGCTGAGCGTCACCGGCGCGGTCAGCGTTCCGGTATTGCCCATGATCCCCAGCGTGCCGGCGTTGAAGAGGCTCTGCACCTCGACAAACGCGGGATGAAGCGACCACTTGCGGCCATCCGAATAGCTGGCGGGCGTGATCGGCAGGAGGTTCGCCTGCGGGAGCGCCAGCGCGGTACGGGCGGCCGCATAGATATTGTAACTTGAATTATCGTAGGGAATTACGACATTGTTCGAATCGTTGCCGCCATAGAGGAAGACGCAAACCAGCGCCTTGTAATCGCTGGAGCCGCTGGTTGTCCGGGCGGCGTCGCCGGCGACCGCGCCGATCATGCGGAGCTGCGCCAGGGCGGACAGGAGGCCGGTCGCGCCCACCGCGGCGCAGGCATTGCCGATGAATTTCCGGCGCGTCAGGTCTTCGGGGCACAACATGGGAAAAAGGGTCGGGGGAAGGGCGCTATTGTTGGATCGCCCCGGCCGGGGCGGTGGCGATCAGTTCGAGGGCGAATTTCGCGCGGTCGGAAGGCAGCGTGGTGGCGGTGGGAAGGGAGCCGAGGGCGGTCAGGATCGATTGCTGCGTCGTCGTCGGCATTGCGCCGGCGCACAGGAGCAGGTTCAAGGTGCTCACCATGGTCGCATTGTCCGGCGCCGAGGTGAGCGAACTGAGGTCCAGGACCGGGGTGCCCGCGGCCGGGGCGGTCGAGGTGAAAATCGAGCTGTACAGCGTGTTCACCTGGCTGATCGCCGTGGAGGCCGTGGTGATTTGGAACTCCGGCGCGTACAGGCCGGCCTCGGCGAGCGAGCCGGGATAGACGAATTCCGGGAGGAAGAAATTGAACACCGTGGGCGCCCGGAGCGCGGCCTGACCCAGGGATACGTCCGGGGTGAACAAGGCGCTGATGCCGTAGCGGCCGTTGTTGGCAACGGCGTTGAAGGCGCGGTAGAGCCCCGTCTGGCGCAGGAGCGGCTCCTTCAGTTTGCCGAAGCCGGCGTCGCTCGCGATCGAGCCCAGGCGGGCCTCCGGATCGAGCAGGATCGCCTTGACCACCGCGCCGATGTTGCCGCGGGCGCCCGTGCCGTCATTGGCGAATACCTGCGCCACCCGGTAGATGTAGCCCGGGCTCGGATTGCTCGAAACCAGGCGCTGGATCAGCTGGCGGCAGAAGAACGGGCCGGCATTGGGATGGTTGAAAAGCGTATCGAGCAAGAGCTTCAAGTCGGCAGTGCCGCCCTCGCCGGCCGGGACGATCACCCCGCCCAGAATCGTCTTCTGGGTGTTGTCGTGATAGGCCGCAAACAGCTGCATCGGATTGTACCAGTCGGCCGCCCCGCCGGCGTAGCTGGGCGAAGCGAGAGTCGAATGATAGGACCAGCCGGTCAGCACGTTGGCGGTCTGGACGATCTCCGTCTGGTCGTACGTGGGAATCGGCAAGCCGGTTTTATCCAGCGCCAGCGACCCGTCCGGATTGAGCTGATTGAGGCCGATCGTGAAGAGCTGCTGGATTTCCCGGGCGTAATTTTCGTCGGCGCTCGTGCCCTTGGCGGCGTTGGCTGGCATATTGCGCAGCATGCTCAGGTAGTTGCCCATGACCGGGCTGAGGGTGACATCCTGGATCAGCTGCCGATAGTTGCCGAAGGCATCTCCGGCCAGCAGGTCATAGTAATTGGCCAAGGCCTCGGGCTCCTCGGTCAGCAGGGACGAGACGTCCGAAACGACGAAGATTTCGCTGAGGGCAAAGGCGACCCGCTGGCGCAGCTGGTCCGGGGCCGTGACCGTGATTTTCCACCAGGCCGCCTGGCGGTTGTTTTCGGTGATGGGGTACTGGCCGGTATTGGGGAAGGCCAGCGCGTCCGCCCGGGTTCCCGCCAGATGGGAGGTGGCCGGCGCCCCCATCTGGGCGGCGAACCAAGCGGTGTAGCCGGTGGACACGAGGCTGCTGATCGTGTTCAGGGTGGGTCCGAAGGTGGCCTGCGAGAGGAAGCGGGAGGCATCGGTCGGCGAAACCGCGCTCAGGTTTACGGCGGGTGCGGCGGCCGGAACCACGAAGCTTTGCGTGCCGTTGTTGGGGCTGAAAGCGCCCTCCAGTTCGCCGCCCGGGTAGGCGGTCGAATCGATTTCCAGGAAGATATTCCCGGACTTGAGTGCGGCCAGCAGTGCGGCGCTCGAGTAGGTGCCGGTCGCCGTAAAGGTCCAAGATTGATTGGTGAACTGGCCATACGGCAGCGAAAAGACGAAGGTGCCCGCGCCGCCCGGCACGCCGATGACCAAGTGCGGCATGCCCTCGGCCGAGGTCAGATTGCTGAAGCTGAGGTTGACCGTCGCCGTGGAGCCGTCGGGCGAGAGCAGAATGCTCGCCGTGCCGGAGCCGGTGGAAGTCGAGGCGGCGGCGGTGGGCCGGAGATTGGCCACATAAAGCGTGGCCGGAATATTGGCGATCGTGACCGTGGCGGCGCCGGTGCCGGCCACCCCATAGGAACTGCTGCCGCTCAGCGTGAGCACGACATTGATCGACGGCGCGGAGAGGCTGGGGTAGGGGGCGACACTGACCGTCACCGCGGCGGAGCCGGCCGGGATCGTCACAAATCCGGGCAGGGCCGCGTAATCCATGCCGCTGACGGCGGTGCCGCCCACACTATAGATGACGGTGAGGGGCTGGCTGGTGTCTCCGGTCCGGCTGATCGTGAAAATACCCGGATTGCTGCCGCTCGTGTCGGCACTAGCGTTGGTGGCGACCACCGCGACGGTGGTGGGCCCGCTGGGCGTGACGTCGTAAATTTCCACCAGGGCGACGCCGGTGCCGCTATTGTTGCCGACCACGTTCACCGAGTAGTTCCCGGGCGCGACGGTGGCGATGAGGGCGGAGTCCTTGCTGCCCGGGGCGAGGGTGAAGGCGCCGCTCTGGGCAAAAGCGGCCGAAAGGGTCGCGGCCGTGGCGGCTCCGGCGCCGACCGGCGTGCCCCAATCATCGTTGGTCGCGATGGCGGCGCCCGCGGAATTGAGGAGGCTCAAGGCCGGATCGGTCAGGGCGCCGGTCACGCCCAGAGCGGTGAGGCCCGGGCCGACCGCGCGGATCAGCAAGGTGCGGGTGCCGCTGCCCGCGCTCACGATGAAGCCCGCCGTGGCGATATGGGCGCCCGTCCCGACAAACAATCGGCTGGAAATATTCATCAGGTGGGAGGAGGCGGCCGTGGGGCCCACCTCGTACACCTCGAGCAGGGAAATGCCGCTGTCCGACGCGCCGCCCGCCCCCAGCACCTGCGCGGTATAGGTGCCCGGCGGAAGGGTGGTTACGATATCGGCGTCCTTGCTTCCGGCGACAAACGGAAAAGCGCCCACGGCGGTCATCGTCGCCAGGTCCGCCGCTTTCCAGGCGCTATTGGTCGCGAGCACCGTGGTGCCGTTAAAAAGGGTCAGGACCGGATCGGTGAGCGCGGTCGGCGTGCCGAAGTTCGCCGCCAGCGTCGGACCGGCGGCCCGCAGCAGCACCGTTTCGCCCGCGCCCGCCCCGACAATGAAACCGGTGACCAGGCCGCCGCTGCTGCTCGCCACCTGGCCCTTGGTCGAAAGATTGCCCAGGCGGGCGGTTTGGGCCGCGGCGATCACCGGCATCAGGCCGGCGAGGCCGGCCCGCAGGGTCGACCGCCAGAAATTATTAAGAGTCATCGCGGGAAAACGCACGGGGGTAGACCAAGGGATTATAGCACAGCACTGGAGCCTTCAAGGGGCTGGGATATTCCCTTAAGACGCCCGGGGTGGCATCAGGTAACAGTCATGCCGCCGAAACTACAACGCACTAAATCCTGAACCGCTTGTAGGGCCGGGCCCTATTGCACGGTCCGCAGTTGCACGCTGTCGACGCGGCGATCCTGCGCCAGTATGTCCGTGGCTATCACCAGCTTATCGCCGGTTTTGATCCGGCCGGACTCCCGCAGCAGGGTGAGGGCGTTCTCGATCGTCAGGTGGGGCTCGGCGGCGAACGCCAGCAAATAAGGCTCCACGGCCCGGAGAATCCGCAGCTGACGGACGAGGGCGGCGTGCGGGGTGAAGGCGAGGATGGGGGAGTGCACCGGCCGCAGCGCCGCCAGCCCCCGGGCCATGAAGCCGTGCCGGGTGAAGGTGATCAGCTTGGAGCCGGCGAACTGGTTGCTCAGCACCACCGCCGAGTGCAGCACCTTCATGCGTTCGGTCGCGAAGACGCTCTGGTCGGTCGAATCCGGGGACTCCTCCTGCTCGATCCGGCGGGCGATTGTATCCAACATTTGGACGCATTCTAGCGGGTAGCGGCCGATCGTGGTTTCGCCCGAGAGCATCACGCAGTCGGCCTGCTCGTAAACGGCGTTGGCGACATCGGTGATCTCCGCCCGGGTCGGCACCGGCTGGGTGATCATCGACTCGAGCATGTGGGTGGCGATGATCACGGGCTTGCCCCGCGCCAGGCAGGTGTTGACCGCACGCCGCTGGATGACCGGCAGGTCCGCCATCGGGCACTCGATGCCGAGGTCCCCCCGGGCCACCATGAGGGTGTCGCAGGCTTCGACGATCTCCTCCAGGTTGCGGATCGCCGACTGGTCCTCGATCTTGGCCACGATCCAGGCCTTCGATTTTTTCTCGGTCAAGAATTTCCGCAGGGCGGCCACATCGGCGGCCTCCCGCACAAACGAAAGGGCGAGCAGGTCGATGCCTTCCTCCAATCCGACCGTGGCGTCGCCGCGGTCCTTCTCGGTGAAGGCCGGCAGGTTCACCTTGACCCCGGGCAGATTGATGTGGCGGCGCGATTTGAGCTCGCCGGCGATCAGCACGCGGCAGCGGATGCGGGCGGCGTGCTTTTCCAGCACCTCCAGGCGGATCAAACCGTTGTCCACGAGGACTGTGTCGCCGACCTGGATGTCATTGACCAGATCCTGATAGTTGACGTCGACCGAGCGGATTTCCTCGGACGTCTCCTGGTCGCTGCCGGGCTTGACCGTGAAATCGAAGGTCTCCCCGGCGCGCAGTTCGATCGGCGCCGCCAAGTCCCCGGTGCGGATTTCCGGGCCCTTGATGTCCATCATGATCGCGACGTCGCGGCCGACCCGGGCGCTCACCACGCGGATGCGGCGGATAATTTGGCGGGTCCACTCGTGGGTCGCATGCGCCATGTTGAGGCGCACCACATCGGCCCCGGCGCGCAGCAGCGCCTCCAGCATCGCCTCGCTCTCGGTCGCGGGCCCGAGGGTGAAGATGATTTTCGTGCGGCGAAACGGCAGGGCGGAAGGTTGGATCATGGCGCGAGTTCTGGTCCGGGCGCAAAGAGGCATTCCCGGTCTCTCGCCGCGACGGTGAGCCGCTCGCCTCCCAGGCGCAAACAAATCACGGCAGAGAATTTACGGGCAGTGCCACGATTGGCCGCCGCAGTCTGAAAAAGGGCGGCGCCCGCTGACCGAGGCCTACTCGAAGTCGTAAAAGGGCGTGCCCTCGCCGGCCCCGACGATCGCGAAATCGCAGCTCAGCAGGGTGCGGACCCCGGCGAGCGCGGTGGTGATCGCCGCCGCCGAATTGCAGTCGCGCGACAGATGGGTGAGATAGATCCGGCGCCAGCGCGGGCTGGCGACGGCGGCCAGCAGGTCGCGCACCCCTTCATTGGACAGGTGCCCGTGACGGCCGCTGATCCGCTGCTTGGTCGACCAGGGGCGGCGGCTGTCGGCCTGGAGCAGCTGGGGGCAGTGGTTGGCCTCCACCACGATCACGTCGCAATCGCGCAGATGCTCGTGCAGGTGGGCCGGCGCGTGCCCGAGGTCCGTCAGCCAGGCCAGGCTGCGCCGCGGCGAGATCAGATCGCCCTCGTGGCCGCTCGTGAAGCGAAACCCGACCGGGTCGTGGGCATCGTGCGGGACCGAGAAACTGCGCACCTCCAGGTCGCGGAACTGAAATCCCGCCCCGGTTTCGAAGATCTGCCAGGAGGGGCGGTGCGGCAGGGAGGCCTGCACCGCGCGCGCGGTCGGCGCGTTGGCGAAAATCCGGATATGAGGGTATTTCTTTAGGCCCTCGATGCCGCTCGCATGGTCGCCATGCTCATGGGTGAGGAACACGGCGTCGATCCGCTCCAGCGACTCGCCCACCGCCGCCAGCAGCTGGGCCAAGCGCCGCGCGGAAAAGCCCGCGTCCACCAGGACGCGCGCCCCGGCGGTCACGAGCAGGGCGCTGTTGCCCGAGCTCCCGCTGCCGAGAATGCAAAATCGCATCGCCATGGCTCAAGTCCAAAGACCGCGCGGGCGGGAAGTGCAACGGTTTTCGGTCCGGGATTGCTATAGGCTCCCGGGCGGGCCACGCTGAGCGCTGTTTTCATGGCCTCCCGCTCCCGGATTTTTATCGTCGACGATCATCCGCTGGTGCGCGAATGGCTGAGCGCGCTGTTGCAGGGGCAGCCCGAATTCGAGGTGTGCGGCCAGGCGGCCGACGCCGCCGCGGCCCTGGCCGCCATGGCGGCCGCCCCGCCGGATGTGGCCATCGTCGACCTGGCCCTGAAGGGTGAGTCCGGGCTCAACCTGGTGAAGGAGCTGCGGGCGCGGCATCCCGGCACGGCCATCCTGGTGTTCTCGATGTATGACGAAGCCTATTACGCCGAGCGGGCCCTGCGGGCGGGCGCGCGCGGATACGTGAGCAAGGGGGAATCGACCGGCCGCATTGTCGAGGCGGTCCGGCAGGTCCGCTCCGGAGGGGTCTTCGCCAGCCCGGAACTGCTGGCGCGCTTGGCTGCGAGGGCCGTGGGCCGCGGAGGCGTGGGCCCGGCCGAGGCGGTGACCAGCCTCAGCGACCGCGAGATCGAGGTCTTCCGGCGGCTCGGCCAGGGGCAGACCACCCGCCGCATCGCGACCGAACTGGCGCTGAGCATCAAGACGGTCCAGGCCTTCTGCGCCCGCATCAAAGAGAAGCTGAGCCTCGCCAGTGGCGCCGAGATGGTGCGGGAGGCCGTCCGGTGGGTCGAAAGCGAGGGCCGCGAGCCGCCCGTGCCGTCGCCGCTCCGGCCGGCGCGGAAGCAACCCTAACGGCCGCCGCCGGGTCCCTGCGGGTTTGACCCGAGGGAGTTTTATGGTAAGGATTGACCCTTCCATGCCCCGTCCTGCTCGTCCTGCCCGTCCGGCGGCGCCCCGTCGCCCTGTGGCCGCCGCCTTCGCCGCCGCGGGCGAGGTGTACGTGACCCGGCAGGTGCACTTCAACGCCGCGCACCGGCTTTATAACCCGGCCTTCAGCGCGAAATGGAACGTGGCGGAATTCGGGTTGTGCGCCAACGCCCACGGCCACGGGCACAATTACGTGCTCGAGGTGACGGTCGCCGGGCGGCCGGACCCAAAGACCGGCTACATTCTGAACCTGGCGGACCTGAAGGCCGTTTTGCAGCGCCGGATTGTCGAGCGCTGCGACCACCGGCACCTCAACGAGGAGGTCGATTTTCTGCGGAGCGTCATCCCGACCACCGAGAACCTGGTGATCGCCTTCTGGCACGAGTTGGCGCCGCACCTGCCCGCCGGGCGGCTGCATTGCGTCCGGCTGTACGAAACCCCGCGCAATTTCGCGGAATATTTCGGGCCCCTCAACCGTCCGCTTTCGCCATGAGCAAGAAGAAACCGATGTACCTCCACCGTTCGGCGGATGGTTCGCCGCCGCGCATAGCCCGCGGCTACGATCCGCAGTTCCGGGCGACGGCGGCCTATCGGGCCAGCCTGCCGGACATGATGGAGGCGGCCCACGGCGCCATCCAGGGGGCGCACGTGCCGATCCAGCAGGTGGGGGTGTCCAATTTCAAGCTGCCGCTCAAGTTCCGCACCAAGGGCGGCGAGATCCTGACCTTGGAGACGAGCATCACCGGCACCGTTTCGCTCGAGGCCGAGCTGAAGGGGATCAACATGAGCCGCATCGTGCGGTCCTTTTACGAGCACAAGGACAAGGTGTTTACCGGCGAAATGGTCGGGCGCATCCTCAAGTCCTACCTGCGCCGGGTGGCGAGCAAGGATGCGCGTCTGAAACTGAGTTTCTCGTATCCGATGGTCCAGCCCAGCCTGCGCAGCGGGCTGCAGGGCTTCCAGTTTTATCCGGTGGCCTTCGAGGGCGTGATGACCGGGGACGGCCGCTACCGGCGCTTCATCCATTTCGACTTCGTCTACTCCTCCGCCTGCCCGTGCTCGGCGGAATTGGCCGAGCACGCGCGGGACACGCGGGGCGTCTATGCGGTGCCGCATTCCCAGCGCAGCAAGGCCCGGATCAAATTGGAGGAAGTCGAGGGCAAGAAGATCTGGATCGAGGACGTGCAGGCGCTCTGCCTGCGCGCGCTGCGCACCGAGACCCAGGTCATGGTGAAGCGCGAGGACGAGCAGGCCTTCGCCGAGCTGAACGGCGCCCACCTCAAATTTGTCGAGGACGCCGCCCGGCTGCTCTACCGTGAGTTCGACGCGGACCGGCGGATCTGCGATTTTCAGATCGCCTGCTCCCACTTGGAATCGCTGCATTCCCACGACGCGGTCAGCGTCATCTGCAAGGGCGTGAAAGGCGGCTTCACCGCCGACTTCTCCGACTTCGGCGCGCTGGTTTGCTGAGCGGGCCGGCCCCATGCGTTCCCGCTCCGCCCCTCCGGTCGTGCTCATCACCGGGGCGTCCCAGGGGATCGGCGCGGCGATCGCGACGGAATTTGCGCGGCAGCAGCGCGGCGTCCGCCTGGTCCTGGTGGCGCGAACCGCGACGAAGCTGCGCGCCGTGGGCCGCGCCTGCGTCCGCCTCGGCGCCGAGGTCGCGGTGCTGCCCTGCGACGTCAGCGAGGCCGCGGCGGTCGCCCGGCTGGCCGCCGGCGTGCGCCGCCAATGGGGCGCAGTGGATGTGCTGATCAACAACGCCGGCAAATTCCTGGCGGCCCCGTTCCTGAAGCTGGCGCCGGCGGACTTTGAGCGGATGCTGGCGCTGAATCTGCGCAGCGTCTTTCTGGTGTCCCAAGCCTTTGCCCCGGCGATGGTCCGCCGCCGCCGCGGCGACATCTTCAATATGAGTTCGATCGCCGGCCGGGCCGGCTATCCGGGCGGGGCGGGTTATTGCGCCGCCAAGTTCGGCGTGACCGGGCTTTCCCAAGTGATGCGGGCGGAGCTAAAGGACCACGGGGTACGGGTTTGCTGCGTGTTTCCGGGGGCCACCGTTTCGCCGTCCTGGGACGGGAGCGGCATCAAGCCCGAGCGGATGATGCCGGCGGAGGACGTGGCGCGGGCGTTTTTTGCCATTTATCAGCTGACTCGCCGCACCGTGGTCGAGGAGATCGTGCTGCGTCCCCAGCGCGGAGATCTCTGAGCGCGCGGGCCCGCGCCGCGGAACCTCGGCGGGGCGGGGCTGGTCCGGAATAATGCATGAGTCCGGTGTCCCATTCAGGCAGTACGCCTGCCCGATTCGGGGCCGTCAGCCGGGCGCTTTGCGCTAGCTCCTTGGCGCCCGCCGACTTCGGAAATTCGCTGCGGCTTGGCACGGGACTCGCTGGAAATGAACTCCTGATGAACACGAAAAACGCCCTCGGTTTCCTGGTGGCCGGGGTCCTCATGAAGTCGCTGCCGGCCTTTGCCCCAGATTGGTTTCCCGGGACAGGGCTTGACGGCTCCAGCGCCAGCGCGATCTGGCTGACCTGCATGGGCCGGATCGAAATCCTGATCGGCAGCTACTACTTGGTGAAGACCCAGACCCTCCTGGGCTTGAAGCGGTTGGCCGTCGGCCGGCCACCGGATACCCGTCGCGCCGGCGTGGCCCTCGCGTCCATCCAGCCCAACGGGTTATAAGGCGGGCTCAGAGCAGGTTGCCCTGCGCGCCGGCCCCGGGCTTCACTCCCGCCGCGGCATAGCCGCGCGGAGTCAGGATCCGCCCCTGCGGAGTCCGCTGCAAATACCCCTCCTGGATCAGGAATGGCTCATGGACTTCCTCCAGCGTGTCCGCCTCCTCGCCCACGGCGACCGCGATGGTGGTCATGCCCACGGGGCCGCCCCCGTAGTTTTCGGCCATCACCCGGAGCATGCGTTTGTCCATTTCATCGAGGCCGGCGGCATCGATCTCCAGCAGCTCCAGCGCCGCGGCGGCGACCGGCTGGGTGATGACGCCCTGGGCCCGTTCCTGGGCGTAGTCGCGCACAAAATGGATCAGATTGTTGGCCACCCGCGGGGTGCCCCGCGCGCGGGTGGCGATCTCGCGCTCGCCGCCCTCGTCCAGGGTGACTCCGAGCAGCCGGCAGCTGCGGCGCACGATGCCCCGGAGCGTCGCCACATCGTAGTAGTCCAGGCGGGTTTGGAGGGTGAAGCGGGAGCGCAGGGGCGCCGTGAGCAGGCCGCTGCGGGTGGTGGCGCCGATCAGGGTGAACCGCGGGATCGTCAGCCGCACGCTGCGGGCGTTGGGCCCCTGGTCGATCATGATATCCAGCCGGAAGTCCTCCATCGCGGAGTAGAGATACTCCTCGACCGTCTTGGGCAGGCGGTGGATCTCGTCGATGAACAGAATGTCCGCCTCCTCCAGGCTGGTCAGCAGCCCGGCCAAGTCGCCCGCTTTTTCAATCACCGGCCCGGAAGTCACGCGCACGTTCTTGCCGAGTTCGTGGCCGAGGATGAAAGCGAGCGTGGTCTTGCCGAGGCCGGGCGGCCCGGAGAGCAGCACGTGATTGAGCGCCTCGCCCCGGCGCTTCGCGGCGCCCACCATCACCTGCAGGCGTTCGACGCTCTTGTCCTGGCCGCTGAATTGGTCGAAGGACAGGGGCCGCAGGGCGGCTTCGGCCGGGCCGGCCGGGCTCGCCAGCGCGGCCGTGATGTAGCCCAAGCCGGTCGCGGCGGGGACGGACGGCTTTTTTTGGGCGGGCGGCTCAGAGCGGTCGGCCATGGCGTTACTTCCACTCCAGTTCGGCGCCGAGCGAGCGCAAATTTTCCACAAACCGCGGGTGGGCCCGCTTGATGATCTCGGCGTTGCGCACGACACTGCGGCCCGGAATCGCCGCCGCCATCATGGTGAGGGCCACCGCCGCGCGGATCACATAGGGCGAATCCACAACTGCCGGGTGCAGCGGCCGGTTGCCGAAGACAATGATCCGGTGCGGGTCGCTCACGACGACATGGGCCCCGAATTTCGCCAATTCGGGCATCCAGGAAAATCCGTTTTCATACACCTTGTTCCAAAAATGGATCGTGCCTTCGGCCCGGGTGCTGAGGGCGATCAGAACCGGCAGCAGGTCGACCGAGAAGTAGGGCCAGGGCGCCGCCTCGATCTTCGGGAGGAGATTGCTGGTGAGCGGCGGCTCGATCCGCAGCCGCTGCGCGCGGCGGACCACGGCCATGTCCCCCTCATGGGTGACCGTGACGCCGAGCTTGCCGAACGCCCGGGCGATCAGGTCGAAGTGGTGCGGCACTGACTTCTGGACTCGCACCTCGCCGCCGGTGATCGCACCCAAGGCGAGGAAGGTGACGACCTCATGATAATCCGTCTCGATCGCGATCCGGGCCCCGTGGAGCCGCGCGACGCCGGTGATTTCCAGGCGGCTTGTCCCGATGCCCTCGATCCGGGCGCCCATCGCCACCAGCGCGGCGCACAGGTCCTGCACATGCGGCTCGCTGGCCGCATTGATCAAGGTCGAGCGGCCCTCGGCCAGGGCGGCCGCCATCGCGAAATTCTCGGTCACGGTGACCGACATGTAGTCGAGCCAGTGCCGCCCGCCCTTGAACCCGGGGGAGAGTTCAATCGTGAGCGGCTCGCCCTCGTTCACCTGCGCCCCCAGGGCCCGCAGGACCTCCAAATGGGGGTCGATCTCCCGCACCCCCAGGGAGCAGCCCTTGGCGTTGGACCGGATCGCGATCCGGCCCAGCCGCTGGAGGAGGGGCGGATAGAGGAGCACCGTCGAGCGCATGTCTTGCGGCAGTTCGTCCTCGGCCAGCGCCCGGCGGAATCCCGCGTGCGAAATGCGCATGGTGCCGGCGGCCCGGTCCCACTCGACCTGGGAACCCTGGGCAGTGACAAAGGCGACCAGCTTCTCCAGGTCGGTGATGTCCGGGACATTGGTCAGTTCGACCGGGTCGTCGGTGAGCAGGGTGGCGCAGAAAATCGGCAACACCGAGTTCTTGTTTCCGGACGGGATGATGGTGCCGGAGAGGGCGTTGCCACCATTGACAATGAGATCGGCCATGGACGAAGCGGAAAGGGGAAGGGGGGCGAAAAAAAGGCGCCCGCGGATGCGGACGCCTTGAAATGCGCGCAGCCGGCCGCGCGTTGGCAAGGATTAACTGGTGCTCAGATGAATCCGCCGCCCTGCTGGCCTTCGGAACGCGGGCCGCCGCGATCATCGCGGCTGCGGCCGCGGCCGCCCCGGTGACGCCGGCGCCGGCCGCCGGACTCATCGCCCCGATGTTCACCGCGGTGCTCCCCGCGGTTTTCGCCGCCGGGTTGGCCGCCGGATTCGCCCCCGCGCTCGCCCCGCGGCTCGCCGGAGGGTTCGCCGCCGGCCGAAGGGCCGCGCCGTTCCCCGGATTGACCGGGACCGCGGCCACCCTGCTCGCCGCGATAGTCGCCATGCTGGCGTCCGCGGCCGCCGCGCCGGCGACGCCGGTGCGCGGAGTGCTCATCGCGGTCGCGGTCGAACTCGCCGGCTGGACGGGCCGAGGGCGCGGCCGGAGCGGGCACGGCGTCGCCGAAGAGGCCCTTCAGCCAGCCCCACAACCCGCCGCTCTTCGCCGCCGGCGCGCTGGCCGGGGCGGGACGGGAGGAACTGGAATGGCCGGAGTGGCTCGAATGACTGGAGTGGCTCGCAGGGCCGGAGGACGAACCCGAATGTCCGGAGGACGAGGGCGCTCCCGGTTCGCGGACGCGTCGGGCCTCGGGCCGGAATACCGGGCGCTGGTCGGGACTGCGTTCGTCGCGGGGCGCGCGTTCCTCGCGGGGGCCCCGGTCTTCGCGGGGACCGCGATCTTCACGCGGAGCGCGCTCGTCGCGCGGGCCGCGGTCATCCCGCCGGCCGCGGTCCTCGCGGGGCGCGGCCGGATCGCGGGCTTGCTGGTGGGGAAACAGCGGCGCGGCGGCCGGCGAACTTTCCCAGCTCACGGAGTTGCGCGGGCTTTCCGTCGGGGGGAGGATATTCAATTCCGCCCGGGCGGGCGCGGCCGATTCGGAGGGAGTCACGTACGCGTGCGCCGGGGCCGGCTCTTCGGTCCGCATCGGAGGCGGAGCCACCGGAGCGGGGGCATGCACTTCGATCACGACGGGGGCCGCGGTTTGCGGAGCCGCCTCGGGCGTCGGCGTCGAGTCGCCGAACGGGTTCTGATACTCGCGCTGCGGGGTGATCACCTCGATGGAGGTGGGTTGGTAAGCGCCGGATTCGGCGGGGGCGGCGGAGGCCGCGACTGAACCGGAACGTTTGCCACGCGCCAGGCCGGAACCGCGCGTGGAGCCGAACGTTCCGAACGGCTGGTTTTCTGCGGCCGCGGAATGCGCGGCGGTGGTCGCGGCGGACGCTGCCGGCGCCGAGGAGTCGGCGGTCGGAGCGGCGATGTCGCCGGACGAGACATGATCTGTCATTTTGTTTTTTTTATGCTAATGGCGCTCACCGGACGAGCCGGGCGCAGCCAGGTTTTTTTTACGCAGGCGGAACGCGGGTAATTTGCGCTCAGACGCCTGCACGAAGGGGTTAACATGGCCGAAACCATGAATTTCAGCAACTGGAAAGCGGTCGAGCGGGCGCTTCGCTTTCGGGTGGAAACAGAATATATATTAAATCTTTAATAAACAATTATTTACAAAATAAAAATTTTCTCGGTGCACCGCATGGCCCGAGGCGCCGGCCCATTGGGGCTCACCGGGGCTGTGCCCGCCGAGCGGCGATTCCGCAGTCTGGCGCCGCGGAGCCACTTATCACTTGTCAGGTCTCCGGGCGTCTCTTCAGCCTCCGGCATGGACAAATTTGAGGAGATCTTCGGCATGCAGGACGCGCTCAATCGGCGGATCGGGGTCGCCCTGCCGCCTTCGACTGACGCCGAAAAGGCCCAGTGGATCCTGAACTACACCCGGGCCATGCAGCAGGAATTGGCCGAGCTGGTCGATTCGGTGCCATGGAAGTGGTGGGCGAAGTACCAAAAATTCGACGAGCAGAACGCCCGGGTGGAAGTCGTCGACCTCTTTCACTTCCTGGTGTCCCTCGCCCAAACCCTGGGAATGAGCGCCGAAGATGTTTACCAGGCCTACGTCAAAAAAAATCAGGTCAACCACCAGCGACAGGAAACCGGCTACGTCAAAAAGGACGAAGCCGATTCCAAGCACATCTGAAGGCCGCCGGCTAGGCGGTCCGCCGCTCGGGCCAGCGAGCCGGCGGCGCTCAGGCGCAAAAAGTCGCGGCGGGACAGGGCGAAAGGGCTCCGGGTTTTCACGGCGTCAGTCGGCGAACAGGACGCAGACCGGATGGCCGACCTTGGCCTCGGCCCCGGTGGGCGTCAGCCGGCCGGTGGCCGGGTCGACGCGGAAGACGACGACATTGTCGGTGTCGCGATTGGCGCAGAGCAGCCAATGGCCGTCCGGGGAGAGCGCGTAATTGCGCGGATGCTTGCCGCCGCAGGGGACGATCTCGACGCGGGTGAGCGTGCCCTGGTCCAAATCCCGGGCGAAAACGGCGATGCTGTCGTGACCCCGGTTGGACGCGTAAACAAACTTTTGATTGGGCGAGATGCGGATCTCGGCGACCGTGTTGAGCGCCGTAAAATCGGCGGGCAGGGTCGGCACAGTCTGCAGGAGCGTCAGTGCCCCATTGCTCGGGTCGCAGCTGTAGACGCAAACGGTGCCCCCCATCTCATTGGCCACGTAGTAAAAGCGGCCGTCCACCGTAAACTTGCTGTGGCGGGGTCCGGAGCCGGGCGGGACCACGGCGAAGGAGGGGTAATTGGGATCGAGTGTAGCCGTCGCCGGATCGATGCGGTAGATGAACACGCGGTCCAGTCCGAGGTCGCAGACATAGACGAAGCGGTTGTCGGGCGAGATCGTGACCGAGTGGGCGTGCGCCTGGCCCTGGCGGTCGCGGTTGGGGCCGAGCGGGGCCCGGCCGGTGTCGCTGATGTAGGCGCTGCGGGCGCCGAGGCGGCCATCGGCGGCGATCGGCAGCGCACAGGTGTAGGCATCGCCGTAGTTGGCGGCGATCACCATCCGGCCGGTCGCATCCACTGCGACGTGGGTGGTGGCTCCGCCGCCGGTCGGCTGCGCGTTGAGCAGCGTCAATTTCCCGGAGGTGGCGTCGATCGCGAAGGCGCTGATGCCGCCCAAAGGCTTCGGCGGGGCCGGATCCACCCGGATCGTGCCGGTGGCGTAGAGATGCGTCTTCGCCGGATCGAGCGCGAGGAAAGTGGGATTGTCCGCTTCGGCCGCCAGGGTGGCGGCCGAGATCGAGCCGTCTTGGGGGTCGAAATTCAGGACATAGATGCCGCGGCTGGTGCTGTCGGTGTAGGTTCCAATATAGACGCGCATGGGAGTGGCGGAGGCGAGGAGGGCCGCGGCGAGAAAGCCGGCGAGCCCGAACAGGGGACGAAGGGGAAGCGAAAGACGGTCCATCGGCGGGGAAGGGGGGAGACGGGGGTTCCCGGGAGGAAAGGGCAGAAAATCACAAAAGGCATCCTCTTTTTGCGGGTTTTCGCGCGATTTTCCCGCCATCGTCACCGCATGGCCAAAACTGAGGAGCCGAAAGTCATTTTTTCGATGATCGACGTTTCGAAGAAGATCGAGCGCAAGGAAATCCTGCGCAACATCTCGCTGTCGTTCTATTACGGCGCCAAGATCGGGGTGCTGGGCCTCAACGGCTCGGGCAAATCCTCGCTGATGCGGATCCTGGCCGGGCGCGACACGGAGATCGACGGCCGGCTGCACTTCGAGCCGGGCTACGCGGTGGGCCTGCTGGAACAGGAGCCGCAGCTCTCCGCGGGCAAGACCGTGCGCGCCTGCGTCGAGGAGGGGGTCAAGCCGCTGACCGACCTGGTGGCGGCCTACGACGCCACCTGGGACGAACTGGGGGCCGCGGCCGATGAGGCGGAAAAGGAAAAGATCCTGCAACGCCAGGGGGAATTGCAGGAGAAGATCGACGCCCTCGGCGCCTGGGATGTGGCGCCCCAGGTGGAAATGGCGATGGACGCCCTGCGCTGCCCGCCGGGCGACCAGCCGGTGGACAAGCTCTCGGGCGGCGAACGGCGCCGGGTGGCGCTCGCCCGCCTGCTGCTGCAAAAGCCCGCGATTCTGCTGCTGGACGAGCCGACGAACCACCTCGATGCCGAGAGCGTCCAATGGCTGGAGCAGCACCTGGCCCGTTACGAGGGCACCGTGATCGCGGTCACGCACGACCGGTATTTTTTGGACAACGTCGCGCAGTGGATCCTGGAATTGGATCACGGGCACGGCATTCCCTGGAAAGGAAACTACTCCTCGTGGCTGGAACAGAAGCAGCGCCGCAGCGCGGTGGAGCAGCGCACCGAAGACCGGCGTCAGAAGGCGATGGCCCGGGAACTGGCCTGGATCCGCCAGTCGGCCCGCGCGCGCCAGGCCAAATCGCAGGCGCGCATCAATGCCTACGAGACGATGCTGCAGGCCAATGTGGCGGTCCAGGAGCGCGAGTTCGAGCTGATGATCCCCCCGGGGCCGCGGCTGGGGACCTTGGTCGTCGAAGCCCAGAATCTGGCGAAGGGCTACGGCGACAATCTGCTCTTCGACCACCTGACCTTTTCGCTGCCGCCCGGCGGCATCGTCGGGGTCATCGGCCCCAACGGGGCCGGCAAGACCACGCTCTTTCGCCTGATTATCGGGGCCGAAAAGCCGGACAGCGGTGTCCTGCGGGTCGGCGAGACCGTGAAAATCGGCCATGTCGACCAATCGCGCGACTCCCTGCCCGACGCCCAGACCCTCTTCGAGGCGATCAGCGGCGGGGAGGAGATTTTACGCCTCGGCGGTCGCGAGGTGAACGCCCGGGCGTATTGCGCGCAGTTTGGCTTCACGGGGGCGGACCAGCAGAAGAAGGTGGGCATCCTCTCGGGGGGGGAGCGCAACCGGGTGCATCTGGCGCGGGTGCTGCGCAGCGGCGCCAACCTGATCCTGCTCGACGAGCCGACCAACGACTTGGACGTCAACTCGATCCGCGCCTTGGAGGAGGGCCTGGAGAATTTCGCCGGCTGCGCGGTGGTAGTCTCCCATGACCGCTGGTTCCTGGACCGGGTGGCGACCCATATCCTCGCCTTTGAGGGGGACAGCGCGGTGCACTGGTTTGCGGGCAACTACTCGGCGTATCAGGAGGACTTTCGCCGGCGCAAGGGCAAGGAAGCGGACCAGCCGCACCGGATCAAATACCGGAAGCTTTCCCGGCAATGACCGGCGTTTGAATTTGGCCCGATTCGGGCTTAGTTCTGAGGCGTGGCCGATTCCAATCCCGTCAACACCGCCGAGTCCGGCATCGAGGCGCGCACCTGGTTCGTGCGGCAGCGCCATGTTCTGGTGGCGCGCGCCGACCTCAGCGACATGTATGTGGACTACTACCTGCACCTGGCGGACCAAAAGATCCACTTGGCGCCCGAACACGACGCCCTGTTCAAGCGGGCGCTCGCGGCCTTTCTCCTGCACTGTGCCTCCCGGCCCTGGAACGAGCACATCGCCTGGACGATCAATTTCCAGGAGCCGCGGGTAAACCTCTTCCTGGTCGCCGACAACGAGAGCGGCGCGGTCACCGGCCGGGTCTTCACCGACAACGTGAAGGAGATGCCCGAAAATCTGTTTTATGCGGACGTGATCCGGGACGGCGGCGCCAAGCGGCGCAGCGCCGTGGCCTTCACCGGCGCCGATCCGATCGAGGCGGCCGAAAAGTTCTACAGCCAGAGCGAGCAGCGCCTGGCGCGGTACTTCCCGCTGGGCGAGGAGGATTTCGCCCTGGTCTGCGAACACCCCGATTGCGACTTGCCGTGGCTGCGCGCCCTGACGGCGGACCGGGTGGCCACGCTCGAAGCCGCCGAGTCGGTCGCGCTGATGGAGCGGCGGATCTACCGCTGGCATTGCGGCTGCAATCAGCAGCGCCTGATGGAGGTCCTGGCTCCGGCGATGCGGGACGATCCCAATGCGCTTTTCGGCGACGAGCCCAAGCTGGAAATCCGCTGTCCGCGCTGCGCGGCTCGCCACGTGATCACCCGGGAGGCTATGGAAGGATACGTCGCCGGCGATATGGGGCCGGCCTGACGCGCGCCCGTTGCGACTAACCGGTACCATCCCCTGGTTCGTCGGAGTGCCGCCAAGACCCAGATCCGGCATCGAACCGGCCGCCAAGATCCGCCGGCCTGGTCGGCCGGCCAGATTGGCGGCCCCGGAGATGCCGGAAAAGGCGGCAACCGACTCACCAGGGGATGGTACCGGTTAGTCGCAACGGGCGCGCTTGCGCGGCGGCGATTTCCCGTTTGATTGGCCCGCATCATGTCTGAATCGACGATTGAATCATTGGTTTTGGGCGGCGGGTGTTTTTGGTGCACCGAAGCGGCGTACCGGTTGTTGCCGGGGGTGACCCACGTAACTTGTGGGTATGCCGGCGGCCCCAAGCCGCGGCCGACTTATGAGGAGGTTTGCGGTGAAAAGACCGGCCATGCGGAGGTGATCAAGATCGACTTCGATCCCCGGCAAATTTCGCTCGCGGCGATCATCGATTACTTCTGGAAAGTGCACAATCCCACCCAGGTCGGCGGCCAGGGGGGCGACCGCGGCACCCAGTACCGGTCCGTGATCTACCCGACGGATGCCCAGCAGACGGCGGCGGCCGTCCAATCGAAGGCGGCCGCCCAGGCCCGTTTCCGCGACCCGATCACCACTGAAATCGCGCCGCTAACGACCTTTTGGCCGGCCGAGGACTATCACCAGGAGTACTTTAAGAAACACCCGGAGGGTGGCTACTGTGCGCACGTGATTGCGCCAAAGGTGGCCCATCTGAAAGAGGCGCTCAAAAAATAGCCGCCCGGCCCCGGAGGGCGCGAGCGGCGGAAATGGCAGCGCATCCGAACGGATGCGCGGGAGGCGGATCAGGCCGTCGTGGTCGCCGGGGTGCCGAGGAGGTCGTCGATCGAGTCGCTCTCGACACTGAGGTCGGCGAAGAGCCACGAGGACAGGTAGCGTTCCGCCGACGAGGGGATAATCACCACGATCTGTTTGCCCTTGTTCTCCGGCCGTTTCGCCACCTCGAGCGCCGCCCAGAGGGCCGCGCCGGAGGAAATGCCGACCGGAATCCCGTCCAGCTTCGCGACCTGCTTGCTGAGGGGAGCCGCATCCGCCTCCGTCACCTTGATCACTTCGTCGTAGATTTTGGTGTTGAGGATCGCCGGCACGAAGCCGGCGCCCAGGCCCTGCAGCTTGTGCGGGCCGGGCTGGCCGCCGGAGAGCACGGGCGAGCCGGCCGGCTCCACCGCGATGATCTTGAAGGAGGGCTTCCGCGGCTTGATCACCTCGCCGATGCCCGTGATCGTGCCGCCGGTGCCGATGCCCGAGATCACGATGTCGACCTTGCCGTCGGTGTCCTTCCAGATTTCCTCCGCCGTCGTCCGCCGGTGGACGGCCGGATTGGAGGGGTTGGCAAATTGCTGCATGATGATGCTCTTGGGAATCTTGGCCGCCAGTTCCTCGGCTTTGGCGATCGCCCCTTTCATGCCCTTGGGCCCCTCGGTCAGGACCAGCCGCGCGCCGAGGACCTTCAGGATCTTGCGCCGCTCGGTCGTCATCGTCTCGGGCATGGTGAGGATCAGCTTGAGGCCGCGGGCCGCCGCGACAAACGCCAAGGCGATGCCGGTGTTGCCGCTCGTCGCCTCGATCAGCACGCTGTCCGGGGTGATCTTGCCGCTCTTTAGGGCGTCGTCGATCATCGCCGCGCCGATGCGGTCCTTGACGCTGGAGAGCGGGTTGAAGAATTCGAGCTTAAGGAGAATCTCCGCTTGGGCGCCGTGCGCGGCCGCGGTGCGATTGAGGCGCACGAGCGGCGTGTTGCCGATGGTTTCAACGATGTCGTTATAGATCTTGGCCATAGAGGGGGGGTGGGTTGGAGGTTAAAAAATGGCGGAGATTGCCGCCGCCGTCAAATCGCGTAATCGTCGTCGAAGGAATGGGTCTGGCGCAGGCGCAGGCGGACCAGGTCGTTGACCTTCAGGCCCAGCTCGGCCAGTTCCGCGCGGGAAATCTCCGCCTCCACCATTTCGCGCGACTGCACCTGCTCCAGGGTGAGGCGCGCCTGAGGGCCGGCCGCGTGGATGTAGCGCAGCACCGCCGAAATGCCGTCGGGCGAGGCGTCGTGCGGCACGACCTCGATATCGTGCGGGCGCACAAAGATCTGCTCGTCGCCGGCGACCGCATTGGGCCGGGCCCGCCGGCCGGCCCCGGTGACCTGCGGGGCCTTGAGCACATTCACATTGCCGAGGAACTGGTACACAAACGGCGAGGCCGGCCGGTCATAGACCTCCTGCGGCGTCCCGACCTGTTCGACCTTGGCCTGGTTCATGATCACGACCTCGTCGGCGATTTCCAGCGCCTCCTCCTGATCGTGGGTCACGAACACGGTGGTGAGATGGATTTCGTCATGGAAGCGGCGCAGCCAGCGGCGCAGTTCCTTGCGCACCTTGGCGTCGAGGGCGCCGAAGGGCTCGTCCAGGAGCAGCACTTTCGGCTCCACCGCGAGCGCCCGGGCGAGCGCCACGCGCTGGCGCTGGCCGCCGGAGAGCTGGCTGGGGTAGCGGCGGGCGAGGCCGTCCAATTGCACCAGTTCCAGGAGATGCAGGACCCGTTCGGTGATCACCCGGTCGGCCGGGCGGTCGCGCCGCCGGCGCACCCGCAGCCCGAAGGCGACGTTCTCGAACACCGACATGTGGCGGAACAGGGCGTAGTGCTGAAAGACAAACCCGACCTGGCGGCGGCCCGCCGTCACATCCGTCACGTCCTGATCGTGAAAGAGGATGCGGCCGCTGCCCGGATCGGCGAGCTCCAGGCCGGCGATGATGCGCAGCAGCGTCGTCTTGCCCGAGCCGGAGGGGCCGAGCAGCGCCACCAATTTGCCGCGGGGCACGTTGAGGTCGACCCCGTTCAGCGCGGTGAACGAGCCAAACTTCTTGTGGATGTTGTGCGCCTCGATGCTCATCGGTTCAGGTCCGCTCGCCCCGGGACGCGTTGTGCTGCCATTCGACGAGGGCCTTCAGAACCAAGGTCACCAAGGCGAGGACGGCGAGCAGCGATGCCACGGCGAAAGCCGCGACCAGATTGTACTCATCGTAGAGGATTTGCACGTGCAGCGGGAGGGTGTTGGTGAATCCTCGAATATGCCCACTGACCACCGAGACCGCCCCAAATTCGCCCATGGCGCGGGCATTGCACAGGATGACGCCGTAGAGCAGGCCCCATTTAATGTTGGGCAGCGTGACGCGCCAGAAGGTCTGCCAGGCGTTGGCCCCGAGGGTGACCGCGGCGTACTCGGCGTCCGTACCCTGGCTTTGCATCAGGGGAATCAGTTCCCGGGCGACAAAGGGGCACGTCACGAAGGTCGTGACTAGGATGATGCCCGGCACGGCGAAGATGATATGGATATTGTGGGCGATCAGCCACGGGCCGAACCAGCCTTGGCGCCCGAAAACGAGGACGTAGATCAGTCCGGCGATCACCGGGGACACCGCGAACGGCAGGTCGATCAGCGTCGTGAGGATGCTCTTCCCGGGGAATTTGAACTTCGCGATCGCCCACGCGGCGGCGACGCCGAAGACGACGTTGAGCGGCACGGAAATCGCGGCGGTCAGGAGCGTCAGCCGAATGGCGGCCAGGGCGTCGGGGTCACGGAAGGCGGCAAAGTAGGCGCCGATCCCCTTGCGCAGCGCCTCGGCGAAGACCGCCGCCAGCGGCAGGACCAGGAAAAACGCCAGGAAGACGAGCGCCACCGCCGTCAGCGACCAGCGGACCCAGGCCGCGTCGCGGGCGGCCCGAGGGGCGGGCGCGTGGACGGCGTGGGAGGCCAGGGTGTGGGCGACGGCGGATGACATCGGGGGGCGGCGGAAGGAAGCGGGAGGGGCCGAGCGTACCGGCGGAACGGGCGGCCCCAATGCTCAATCACGTCATATATGCTGGAAGCGGCGGCTCCATTTTTGGAGGAGATTGATGATCAGCAGGAGGAGGAACGAGGCCACGAGCATGACCACCGCCATCGCGGTGGCCCCCGCGTAGTCGTACTGCTCCAATTTGGTGATGATGAGCAGGGGCACGATTTCGGTGCGCATCGGCATATTGCCCGAGATGAAAACCACCGACCCGTACTCGCCGACGGCCCGCGCGAAGGCCAGGGCGAAGCCGGTCAGCAGCGAGGGCACCAGTTCGGGCATGATCACCCGGACCAGGGTCTGCCAGCGGTTGGCGCCCAGGCTCGCCGAGCATTCCTCGATCTCCGGCTCCAATTCCAGCAGCACCGGCTGGATCGTCCGCACGACGAACGGGAGCCCGATGAAGGTGAGGGCCACGAAGACGCCGAGGCGGGTGAAGGCAACCTGGAGTCCCAGGGGCGCCAGCCAGTGGCCGATCCAGCCGTGGGGCGCGTAGAGGGCGGTGAGGGCAATGCCCGCGACAGCGGTCGGCAAAGCGAACGGCAGATCCACCAGGGCATCGACGATGCGCCGGCCCGGAAACGGATAGCGCACGAGGACCCAGGCGACGATCAGGCCGAAGAACGTGTTCACCAAGGCCGCGGCAAAGGACGCGCCGAAGCTCAGCCGGTAGGCGGCCAGCACCCGCGGGCTCGTCACCGCGGCGAGGAAGGCATGGCCGCCCATGCCCGCCGTGCGGGCGAAGGCCGCGGACAAGGGCACCAGGACGATCAGCCCCAGGTAGGCCAGGGTGAATCCGAGCGAGAGTCCGAAGCCGGGCAGGACGGAGCGGCGGGCGCGGGGCATGGGTGAAGGGGCAGACTAGACGAGCCGGGAGGCCGGGCACAAGTTTCCGCGTCGCCGAGGTGGAGAAAGTCTACAGATCCTGGCCATAGGCGATGAAGCCGCGGTAGGCGGCTAAAATGGCGTCCAGCGCGGCGGCGGCAGCGCGGGCTTGGAGGCCCAGCGGGGCGTGGCCGGGGGTTTCGAAAATCAGGTCGAAGGGTTGGGGGCGCCGTTGGGGCGGGGCGCAGAGCACCCCGGGGAAACAGTCCCGCAGGACACTGTCTTGGGCCGAGAACCCATCGATGCGCTCCCGCCCGTCGCGGGGGATGATCTGGGCCGCGGCCGCCAGCGCCGGCTTGAGCAGCGCTTCGTTGAGCAGCCGGCCATGGGCATAGCCATACAGCCCCTCGCTGGTGTCGTCGGTGTGCAGGGTGATGAGGCCGTCGAAGGGCTGGGCGTTCAGCTCGGCCTCCAGGATCGCGATTTCCGGTTCGGCGGACCCCCGCCAGAATTCCCGGTTCAAGTCCCGGCCCCGGCCATTGCCGCGAGTGCCCGCCTCCAACCCGGCCGGATTGCAGGCCGGATAGAGCAGCAGTTCGTACCCGGCCGCCCGCGCCGGTTCGGCGCCGAGGCGGGCGGCGAACTCCGCCAGCGCGAGGCAGCCGGCCGGTTCGTCGCCATGCACTCCCGCGAAAATTCCCAGGCGGATCGGTTCGTGCGCTGCCGCCGGGCCGAGCCACCGGTAGCGGGGCAGGCGGAAGACTGTGCCGTCGTGCCCAAATGAACCGATGATGGTTTCGGCCCAGGACGGCGCGCGGCCCGTGAGCTCGCGCCACGGGCCGAGGAGTCCGGCCAGGCGGGAGGCCGGCGACGCGGCAACCAGGGCGGTCATCTCCGCCGGCATGAGGCTCTAGAGGTGCTGGCCATACGATTGGAACGCGCGGTAACGCCACAGGAAGCGGCGGAGCAGGACGAGCGCGGCGTGGCGGAAGAGCAGGTCGTTCCAGGCGGCGGGAATGCGCAGCGTCAATTCGAACGGCGGGAACGGCGCGGCGGCGCGGGTGATCACTTTTGATAGATCTGGTCGAAGGTGCCCCCGTCGGCGAAATGCGTCGCCTGGGCCTGCGTCCAGCCGCCGAAGGCCGCGTCGATCGTGAAGAGCTCCAGCTTCGGGAATACGCCGGCGAATTTCGCCGCCACCGCCGGATTGCGCGGACGGTAGAAATTGCGGCCGGCGATTTCCTGGCCTTCGTCCGAGTACAGATAGTCGAGGTAGGCCTTCGCCACCGCGCTCGTGCCATTGTGTTCGGCGACCTTGGTCACAATCGCGACCGGCGGCTCCGCCAGGATGCTGACCGAGGGCACGACGATCTCGAGCTTCTGGTCGGCGAATTCCTTCTGGGCGAGGAAGGCCTCGTTTTCCCAGGCCAGGAGCACGTCGCCGATGCCGCGCGAGGCAAAGGTCACCGTGGAGCCGCGGGCGCCGCTGTCGAGCACCGGCACGTTCTGGTAGAGGTGCGAAATGAAATCCCGGGCCTTGTCCGCGCTGCCGTACTTGCGTTCGGCAAAGCCCCAGGCCGCCAGATAGGCCCAGCGGGCGCCCCCGGAGGTTTTGGGATTGGCCACGATGACGCCGACGCCCGGCTTCACGAGATCGTCCCAGTCATGGATGCCCTTGGGATTTCCTTGGCGGACCAGCAGCACGATCGTGCTGGTGTAGGGCGTCGAGTTTTGCGGGAACTGCTTTTGCCAATCGGCGGGCAGGAGGTCGGCCTTGGCGTGCAGCGCGTCGATGTCGGCCGCGAGGGCGAGGGTCACGACGTCGGCCGGCAGGCCGTCGATCACCGCGCGGGCCTGGGCGCCCGAGCCGCCGTGCGACTGCTTCACGACGACGGTGTCGCCGGTCTGGGCCAGGTAGTGCGCGGCGAAGGCGGCATTGAATTCAACGTAGAACTCGCGCGTTGGGTCGTAGGAGGCGTTGAGCAGTTCGATCGACTTGGCAGCGGCGGCGGCCGGCAAGGCCAGGGCGAGCGCGGCGGAGAGGAAGGGGATGAGTTTCATGACGGGCGGCGACGGAATGGGTTCAGAAGAACAGCTGCACACGCGTGACAAGCGCTTTCTCGTCCTGCCGGAGAATCTGGGTGGCCGAGACGGCGGCCGTAGGCAGTTCGAAGTGGGTCAGGAAATAATCCAAGTCGATGCGCACGGTGCGGCTGAGGAACCAGTTGATGCCTCCGTCCCAGGAGGAGGCCTCTTGGGCATTGGTGGTCGTCGAGGCGAAGAGCGGAAAGGCCTTCGGGTCGATCTTGAGGTCCGCATAGCGGACCACCGCCTGCCAGGCGCCCCAGGTGCCATTCTGCCAGTTGAAGGGATGCTGCGGGGTGACCCCGGCAAAGGTGGAGTTCTCCCCGGTGAGCACCCAGCCGGCCTGGACGTCCCACGCCTTGTTTTCCAGCTGCGCCTTGGCGCCGGCGGCGGTCGGCCGCACGTTCACGGTCGAAACGACGTATTCGGCGAGCGCGCCGAAGGGCCCTTCATAGTAGTCCGCCTGCGGCGAAACGCGCCACACCTCGCCATCGCCGACGACCGCGGCGTTGTACTTAAAGAAGGTCTGCTGGCCGTCGGTCTTGTCGCCGGCGGTGACTGCGCTGGCGCCCTTCTCGCGGCCGGCGCTGGCCGCGACGCCGGCGGCGAGCCCTTGGATCGGCGAATCCTTTTGCGCGGCGAACGGCTGGACGAAGACCCGTCCGTCCACGTCTTTGTCGTTGTCGAAATCCTGGTTCGTCGAATTGGCCGCGTCCGGGACGCCGTTGAGCAGCGCGAGCTGGTAGCTGGTGGTGCCCCCAAAAAGCGTGCCGCCCAGTTGGACCCCCAAATCGCGGTTGGGGACCAGATTGGTCGCCAGCGAACGCTCCGCGAAGGCGGTGTAGGCGTCCTGCTGCAACTGTTCCAGGCCGATGGGGGACTTAAATTTGCCGAACTTGAATTGCACCTCCGGATCCAGGGCGACCGTGAAGTTGGCGTCATAGATGGTGGGCGCCGCGGTGCCCCCGAAATCGGGGACGAACTGGAACGAGGTCGTTGGATCCAGGTTGCCGTCGAAGTACAATCGGGCGCGGCGCAGGATAAAGGTGTTGTTGAGGACTCCGCCGCCGTCGCCGAAGAAGACGCGCGAATCGAATTGGACCACCGCGCCCAAGTGAATGAATTGGGTGCCGTCGGGCGAGGCGGCGCGCAGGCCCGAGCTGCCGATCGACACCTGGGCTCCAGTGGGGGTGGGCGTGGCCGCGGGCGTTGGCGCAGTGGCCGCGGTCGCGAGGCGGTCGCGTTCGGCGTCCTTTTGTTCCAGGGCGCTCAATTTTTGCTCGAGGAGTTGAATCTCCTGGCGCAATTGGCGAATATCGTCGGCCTCGTCGGCGCGCACCCCGGGCAGGGCGGTGACGGCCGCGAAAACGGCGAGGACGGTGCGGGCGAGGAAGCGGGTGGAATGCGGTCTCATGGGTGAGGCGGTGTTGGCGGGGGCGGATCCCGTGGTCGAGTGAGCGCCCGGACAAGGCGGAGTTAGGAAAAGGCCTCCGGGAGTGCCGGTCGGCGCGGAAAGAAATCGGAGCGGCCGGTTAGCGGTCCGGCGAAGCGGCGGCGGGCAGCCGCAGTTTTTCGGTGCGCTCGATTTGGGTCACCCGGCCGTCGTGGACGACCAGTTGCACCACGCCGTAGCGCAGATTGGCCACTTGCGCCCGCACCAGCTCGATCCAGTCGGGTTCGGGGGCGCCGGGGGCGGCAGCGGGAGGAAGGGCGGAGGCGGCAGACAAGCGGATTAGATGGTATAGTCGCCCAGCAGATGCTGGAGGACGCTGTCGGTGGGTGAGGTGCGGCCGCGGGTGGCACCGCGGGCGAGTTGGCGGGCGAGGCGGGCCGGCAACCGCGCGGCCGCGGCAGAGGCGTCGGCGGCCGCGGAGAAGGGCAGCGCGATCCCGTCGCGGCGCATCTTGCGCAGCGTGATCTCCACCACGTCGTTCAAAGTGTACCGGTCGAGGATGCCAGCGATGGCGTTGCGCACATCCAGCATAAGCATCCGCAGCCCGCAGTGGATCTCGTCCGGGCAGGTGCATTTTTCATAAGCGCTCTGGCTGACGCAGCCGATGGGCGCCAGCGGACCGTCCACCAGGCGGACGACGTGGCCGATCGTGATTTCCCGCGCCGGCTTGGCCAGGCGGTAGCCACCAAATTTCCCGCGCGCGCTCTCCACCAGTTTGCCCTCTTTCAGGGTCTGGAGGATCTGCTCCAAGAATTTGACCGGCAGTTGCTCCACCTCGGCCAATTCCGACACCTGGACCAAGTCCCGCTTCACCGCGGCGGCGAAGCCGAGGTTGATCAGGGAGCGAAGGGCGTATTCGCCTCTCTTGGAAAGTTTCATCGTTGTTTCTCTAATCTACATTAAACAAGTAGGGATTAGACAAGCGAAAATTTGCCCGGTTGCGCAATAAATTTAACGCATTGTAATGCAGACGCTTAATCCGGTCTGATTCCTAGGGAATTCCGATCCGATCACACCGACAGTCGCAATCCGTCGTAGGCGAGCCGAATTCCCGATGGCACGCCGGCTTCCGTCTCCGCATGGTCGGACAAGTGGGTGAGATGCGTCAGCCAGGTTTGCGACGCCCCGATTTTCTGGGCGACCGCGACCGCTTCGGGAATGCTGAGGTGCCCCGGATGGGGCTCCGGCCGCAAGCCATCGAGGATCAGCACCTCGGCTCCGCGCGCCAGTTCGATCGCCGCGGAAGGGACTTCTTTGCAATCGGTGTAGTAGGCGACTTTCCGGCCGCTGCTGCGCTCGGTGAACACTAGCCCTAGGGTGGTCACGGCTCCGTGCGGCAGCGGGGTCGACTTCAGGGTGCCCTGCGGAAATTCCAACTCCGCCGGAATCTCCCGCAAGGTGAAGGCGGGATAGCCCCGACTCAGCGGACGGTCGGCGATGGCGTAGGGATAGATGGCCCGCACCCGCGCCAGGCTTTCGGGCGAGGAATACACCGGGAGCGCCGTGCCGCCGCGCAAATCGCAAAAGCGCCGCAGGTCGTCCATCCCGGTGATGTGGTCGCTGTGCCCATGCGTCAGGATGAAATAATCCAGCTGCCCGATTTTTTCCCGCAGGCACTGGAGCCGGAATTCGGAGGCGGCGTCCACTTGGAGGTGCAGGCCGTCCATGACGACATGGATGGAGGTGCGGGTGCGGCGGTTGCGCGGATCGGCGGACGTGCACACCGGGCAGTGGCAGGCGATCATGGGGACGCCCTGCGAGGTGCCGGTGCCGAGAAAAATGACCTCCATGGGGTTTAGGGAAACAGGCGACCGGCGGGAACGAAAGCAAAAGGTGCGGGCGGGGCGAAAGCCGCGGCGGCGTCGGCCGGCCAAAAAAAAGGCGCCCCGCATTGAGGCGCCTTGGGAAACTTTATTTCGAACGGACCTTAGTAGTCCATGCCGCCGCCCGGGGGATGCCCGCCGCCGCCGGCTGCTTCCTTCTTCTCGGGGAGCTCGGTGATGATCGCCTCGGTGGTGAGGAGGAGACCGGCAATCGAAGCCGCGTTCTGCAGCGCGGTGCGGGTGACCTTGGTCGGGTCCACCACGCCGGCCTTGACGAGGTCTTCGAACTTGTCGGTCGCCACGTTGTAGCCGAGGTTGCCCTTGGAGGAGAGCACTTCCTTGACCACGACGCCGCCGTCCACGCCCGCATTGGCGCAGAGCTGCTTCAGCGGATGCTCGACCGCCCGCCGGACGATCTGGGAGCCGATCTTCTCGTCGCCTTCGAGTTCGAGGGCGTCGATGGCCTTGGCGGTGCGCAGGAGCGCTACGCCGCCGCCGGCGACAATGCCCTCTTCCACCGCCGCGCGGGTCGCATGGAGCGCGTCTTCCACGCGGGCCTTCTTCTCCTTCATTTCGGCCTCGGTGGCCGCGCCGACATTGATGACGGCGACGCCGCCGGCGAGCTTCGCCAGGCGTTCCTGGAGCTTCTCGCGGTCGTAGTCGGAGGTGGTCTCGTCGATCTGGCGGCGGATCTGCTTCACGCGGCCCTGGATGTCGGACGACTTGCCCGAACCCTCGACGATGGTGGTGTTTTCCTTGTCCACCGTGATGCGCTTGGCGCGCCCGAGGTCGCTGAT
>Ga0182024_10002274_pt1 | contig 48065 bp, 42 predicted proteins | sample P32metaG_FD_120480 | JGI IMG/M metagenome (GOLD analysis project Ga0182024, IMG submission 120480) | Permafrost microbial communities from Stordalen Mire, Sweden - P3-2 metaG (Illumina Assembly) | ecosystem: Environmental > Terrestrial > Soil > Wetlands > Permafrost | place: Sweden: Stordalen... | reverse complement strand
CTGATCCAGGCACAGAGCTGATCGTGTGCGTCGGCGTCGAGGCTGGCAATGCGCGCGCCGATCGTCTCCACCCATTCGAGAAATTCTCCACTCAGGCCGTCGTAAACGTTCTGCCCAGCGACTGGAGTCAAAAACCACGCTGCACCCTGGAACAAATCGGGATCGGCGAAATCCACGCCCGCTTGTTCCTTGCCAGCCATGGGATGTCCCGCGAGAAAGCGGCGGCCGATGTTCTTGCCGAAAACTTTCTTAGCCTTCGCGAGCACTTCGCCCTTGGTGCTGCCCACATCGGTGAGCAGAGTTTTCGGCGGGAGGGCCGCGCCTAGACGCTCGATTAGCTCGATGATGCCACCCACAGGAGTAGCCAGCACAATGACTTGGCTTCCGCGGGCAGCATCCGCCGAATGGACGTGGCCTTCATCGATTGCGCCCCGGGCTCGCGCGCGCTCCAACACTGGGGCGCGATCGCAGCCGATGATTCGGCCGGTGAAGCCGTGCTTCTTCAGAGCCAAACCGAGCGAGCCGCCGATCAGGCCAGTGCCGACGATGGTGACTTGGCGAATGGGCATGGAGCTCATTCCGGGCTGTGCGCATAGGCAAAGACTTCGGTCTTTTTGCCAGGCCGTTCGATGGTGACTTCAAGAGTGCTGCTGCTGGTGCTGCGGAAGGTTATCTTTGTGGCTTTATCGGTTCGCTGGAAAACCGCTTCTCCCGGCTTGAATCCGACCAATGGCAAACTGTGGGTCTGGTCTTTGTCCCCAGCAGTGAGTCCGGGACTAAAACGCCGGATGCGGAGAACCGTGCCTTCGGGGGCCTGCTCGATGGCGAGGAACTCATAGCGCTGGACTTTGCCATCTTTGATGAAGCGAAACATGCCGATCATGCTGTCGCCGCCCACCTCGCTCCAATGCTCGTCAATGATGCCACCGTCCATCTCGCCCCGGTTGTGGCCAGAGAGGAAGACGAGATCGTCGAGTTTGGCCCTTAGGGGTGAAGACTGCGCGGAGCTGAATGAGACGAACGCCAAACTGAACAGGGCCACTAAGAAATGGTGGTGAAGTTTCATCTTCTTTCCCTCCGGGCCCACGGTTTCTAGCCCATCTTCTTTACGCGATCGTGCGGCCTACAGCTGGTGCGATCATCCGTAGTTCATCCATCAATTTGGAAAATTGTGCCGGATAGAGGGATTGCGCGCCATCCGAAAGCGCTTTGTCAGGATTGTGATGCACTTCCATCAGAAGCACATCCGCGCCCGCCGCGACCGAAGCTCGTGCCATGGGCGGCACCTGATCCCGCAGTCCGGTACCGTGAGAAGGATCCGACGCCATGGGCAGGTGCGAAAGCTTGTGGACCACCGGGATGGCGGAGACGTCGAGCGTGTTGCGCGTGTAGGTCTCAAAGGTGCGGATGCCGCGCTCGCACAGGATGACCTCGTAATTTCCGCCCGACATAATGTATTCGGCGGAGAGCAGAAGCTCTTCGATCGTGGCGGCGATGCCACGCTTGAGCAGCACCGGTTTCTTGACCTTGCCCAACTCACGAAGCAAATTAAAATTCTGCATGTTGCGCGCACCCACCTGAAAAATATCAATGTAGGGGAGCATCACGTCGATCTGCGAAATTTCCATGACTTCGCTGATGACCAGCAGCTTGAAGCGGTCGCCCGCCTCGCGCAGAAGTTTGAGGCCTTCGAGGCCCATTCCCTGGAAAGAATACGGTGAGCTGCGCGGCTTAAACGCGCCGCCACGGAGCGCGCGGGCGCCCGCTTTGGCGATCAGTTCGGCGATGGTGAAGAGTTGCTCGCGGGATTCCACCGAGCACGGTCCAGCCATGATGACCACTTCCTTGCCGCCAACCTTCAGGCCATTCGGAAACTCGATGACCGTGCCTTCGGGACGGAAGCTGTGTCCAGCGAGCTTGTACGGCGCGCTGATCCGGTGGACCTTTTCAACACCGGAAAGGACCTCGAGATTGCGGGTGTCAAAATCGATGCGCGCGCCCACCGCCGCGAGAATGGTCTGGCGCTCGCCGGTGGTGCGGTGAACGGCAAAGCCCATCCGGACCAGGTGTTCTACGACGTCCTGGATCTGCTCATCACTCGCCGAGTCTTGCATGGCAACAATCATAAGTCGCTGAAAGCTGTCCTAGTCATTTACCTCTGAATCCACTTCGGTGCCACCTGTGCTGTCCGCCGCTTCGGGTTGCTGAGGAGCAATTTCTTCCCGCTGAATCTGGCGCATTACGTCCATGATGCGCTCGTAAATCCGTAGCAGATCACGGTCCGGCAGCGGCCCGGGATTTATCTTTGTCGCATTGTCAAAAACTGCCCGCTCACGATCTGGTTCGTAAATCGGCATGCCGGCGCCGCGTTTCAATTTGCCGATCTCATGGGCTGCCTGCGCCCGCTGGCTGAGCAACTCCACTAGCTTGCGGTCGAGGTCGTCGATTTTCTTGCGCCAGTCGGAAATGTCCATGGGAGCTATCAGCCATCAGCTATCAGCAAAAGCCAAACTTCATTCTGCAGACACGAACCAGCAATGTTAAAGTTCATTGCAAAACACAAACGTGATAAATCAGCGTTTGCCTGATGGCTGAGAGCTGACAGCGGACAACTGCTTTATGAATTGTGCCACAGACTCTGCTTCCTTGCCCGGATTCCGCTCAATGGTTTCCACGATGGCGCTGCCCACCACGGCCGCATCGGCGAATGCTCCCACTGCGGCGAACTGCACCGGGGTGGAGATGCCGAAGCCCACCGCGATTGGCAGCTTGGTGTACTTGCGCAAGCGGCGGACTAATTTTCCTGCTTCTTCCGGCGGCTGCTGGCGGGCTCCGGTGACACCAGTGCGGGAAACTGCATAAACGAACCCGCTGGAACTTTTGGCGATCTGCTGGAGTCGTTCGTCGGTGCTGGTAGGCGCGGCGAGAAAGACCGTTGCAAGGTTCCTCTTCCGCATCTCGGCGAGATAATCCCCTGCTTCCTCGGTAGGCAGGTCTGTGACTAATGCACCATCGATGCCGGCGGCTTGCGCGGCCGCTGCGAAATTCATAATTCCCATCCGCAGGATCGGATTCAGGTAAGAGAAAATAATTAGTCCTGCCTGGGATTTCTTGCGCACCTCTTTCGCGAGTTCCAGAACCTGCTGCAAAGTTGTGCCGAGTTTTAGCGCGCGCTCGCTGGCGCGCTGGATCACGGGGCCGTCGGCGACGGGGTCGCTGAAGGGTACACCGAGTTCAATGATGTCCGCTCCCGCATTGATCGCGGCGAGGACCACCTCGCGCGTGGTCGCAAGATCGGGATCACCGCAGGTGACATAGGCAACGAGTGACGGATTTTTTGTGAAAACAAGAGGCATGGAGAACGATTGTAGATGGTTGATTTCAGATTGTAGATTTTAACTGCAAGAATCGTCGATCGCGGTCTCCCTCTGGATCACCGATCTTCAATCTAAAATCTGCAATCTTCAATCCAACTTTAAGTTTTCCCTCAGAATTCCGATATCTTTGTCGCCGCGACCGGAAATATTCACGATCACGATCTCCGACTTCTTCATTTTCGGGGCACGCTTGATCACTTCTGCCACTGCATGAGCGGATTCGAGAGCTGGAATAATTCCTTCGGTGCGAGCCAATAGCGTGCAGGCTTCGAGTGCCTCCGCATCGGACGCGGGGACATATACTGCACGGCCGGTGTCTTGCAACCACGCGTGCTCCGGGCCGATGGAAGGATAATCGAGTCCAGCAGAAACTGAATGGGTGAGCGCGATTTGTCCGGCTGCGTCTTGCAGGACGTACGAATACGTGCCCTGCAAAACACCCGGTGAGCCGCCACGAAAACGCGCGGCATGTTCGCCCAATTCCGCGCTGCGGCCCCCGGCTTCGACGCCAATCAGCTTGACCTTTTTGTCTTTGAGGAACTGATGAAAAATTCCGATCGAGTTCGATCCGCCGCCCACACAGGCGATAATCACTGCAGGCAGTTTGCCCTCGGCTTTGAGAATCTGAGTGCGAGCCTCAATGCCGATCACTTTGTGGAAGTCGCGCACCATCGTCGGATACGGATGCGCGCCAAGAACGCTGCCAAGAAGATAATGCGTGGTGCGAACGTTCGTGACCCAGTCACGCATGGCTTCATTGATGGCGTCTTTCAAGGTACGCGACCCAGAATCGACGCCGCGTACTTCCGCGCCGAGCAAACGCATACGGAACACGTTCAATTCCTGGCGGCGCATGTCTTCAGTGCCCATGTAGACCACGCACTCGAATCCGAGAAGCGCACAAACTGTGGCGGTGGCAACGCCATGCTGTCCGGCGCCGGTTTCCGCAATGATGCGGCGCTTGCCCATGCGCTCCGCGAGCAACGCCTGCCCCAGGCAGTTGTTAATTTTGTGGGCTCCAGTGTGGAGCAGGTCTTCGCGTTTGAGATAAAGTTTTGCGCCGCCCAGTTTTTTAGTGAGGCTGCGGGCAAAGAACAATGGCGTGGGGCGTCCCGCGAAGGTATGGAGCAGGTCGTTGAGCCGGGCCTTGAATTTCGGATCGCGCTGCGCTTTTTCGTAGGCCTTCTCTAATTCTTCGAGCGCGGCCATAAGCGTTTCGGGGACATAACGTCCGCCGTAAACGCCGAAGCGGCCGGGAACTGACTTGGCTGACACCGCTTTCCTCTTCGAGATGGTTGCGGTTGCCATTTGCTTACGTGATTTTCTCAGGCTGCCGAACTGCGTTGATAAATGCCCGGACTTTTTGGGGATCTTTCTTGCCTGGGGATGCCTCGACACCGGATACCACGTCCACGCCCCAGGGCTTTAGTATACGGATTGCTTCGGTCACGTTGGGGGAAGTGAGGCCGCCGGCGACGACCAGGTTAAATCCGGAATCGCGGAGGACGTCGGCAATATGCCTGCCTTCCTGCCAATCAAAAACTTTTCCGGTGCCGCCCGGCTGTTGCGATGTCCCTGAATCAAGGAAAATAGTGTTGAACCACTGGTCAGATTCCTCATCTCTCAAGGACCTGATGAACGATTCGAACGTCCCCTGTTCATCCAGAAAATGTCGCGCGGGCAAGGCTAAATATTTCTTCAGATTAGGCGCTTGCGGTGGTTCCGTTGTCTTCTTTTCTGATAAATCAGTGTGCAGTTGAATGGCGGTTAGGCCCGTGCGCTCCGCCACGTCTTCCATAAACTCGAATGGCTTATCCACGAACACGCCAACCTTTTCTACGTCAGCTGGCAACTTTGCGATGATCTCTCGCGCAGCTTCCGGATCAATGTACCGCGGACTCTTCTCGTAAAAAACAAATCCCAAGGCGTCAACGCCAGCATCGACTGCCGTCAGCGCGTCTTCGAGATTCGTGGTCCCGCAGATTTTGATCCAGGTCATAAGAGCAGTCGGTAGTCGTTTGGAAAATCGAAACCACAAATTAGAAACTGGAGACCGGCACGCTCGCCTCGGCCAGCAATGCTCGCAGCGCTTCGCCCGGCGATTCGGCTTTCATCAATGACTCGCCGATCAGAAAAGCCTGATATCCTGCGGCCCGCAGGCGGGCGATGTCTCCTCCGGTATGGATACCGCTTTCGGCGACTCGCACTACATTCTTCGGAATCGAGCCTCCCAAACGAAAAGCAGTTTGCAAATCAACCTTGAACGTCCGGAGATCGCGGCTATTAACTCCGATCAGATTGCAACCGGCGTCGATGGCGCGCTGCAACTCTTCTTCGTCATGGACCTCACACAGAACATCGAGACCACGGTCCCGAGCAGCGCGTGCGAGTGAGGTTAAGTCGGCTTGCGCAAGCGCGGCGACGATCAACAGGATCGCGTCCGCGGAATTCGCGCGCGCTTCCAGAATCTGGAATTCATCCACAATAAAATCTTTGCGCAGGCAAGGGATGGGAGTGCAAGAAGATGCGCAGCGCAGATCCCCCAGAGAACCTTGAAAGAATTTCTCGTCGGTCAGGACCGACAGCGCGGCCGCTCCAGCCAGCTCCAGTTGTTTGGCAAGAGTCACTACATCGAAATTCGCGCGAATCAATCCCCGCGAGGGCGAAGCCTTCTTCAGTTCCGCAATGACGGCAACGCCATTTCGGCTCCTTGCTTCAAGAGCACGCCGAAAGCCGCGAGGAGTATGGGCCTGCGCCTGCTGCTCGAGGTCCCGCAAATCAGCCGTGCGCCGGGTTTCGGCGACTTTTAGGCGCGTGGCGCCGACAATCTGGTCGAGGCTGGCAAGCATGATGAATCCAAGGATTATACGGGAAGCAATAAATCGATTGCCGGCCGGCAACCGCGGTTGCCCTACACGACATTCGTAATCTGGCCTGCCGATTGACGCCAGAACTACCCTGTCCGGCAGCGGTTTACTCTCGTATGATCAATAAAATCAACAAATCGCTCTTAGTCCTGGCAGTCGGGGGTCTGATGTTAGCCGGTTCGGCCGCTGCTCAAACCACAAGCAATTCAAATACTTCTGGCGCCGGCGCCGGGGTCGTCGATCCCAACCATCCGCGCGTAAATCAGGTCAACCAGCGCGAGCAGAACCAGCAGGATCGCATTGCCAACGGCGTCAAGAACGACAAGCTGACACCGGGCCAAACCGCAAACCTGGGAAAAGGCCAACAGAGGCTGCAGAACAATGAAAAAAAAGACATGGCAGCTGATAATGGACACCTGACCAAGCAGGACCAGCGGCAGCTCAATCGCGAGGCGAACCGCCAGAGCAAGAAGATCTACAAAGACAAGCACACCAATAAGTCTGACCGCATCCGACTCTCTCCCCTATGCCGATTGCGCAAGCGATCTCACTCCTGTTGGTTTTGGTCTGAATGTGCAGCTGGCGGGGCCGAAGCTGCAGGTATTTGCATACATGCGTTGCCGGATCTTTGATTCATCCCAAATAAGTCATTTTAAGTCAGCGAGTTCATGAGGACGTTACTTTGGTAACGAAAGTGCAGGGCGATGTCTAGAGTTCCGTAAGATTCTGGCTGTTGTGGATGGAAGGCCTTGAAGGAATGAGGCCTCAAACTTCAAGGGTCTTGACGTTACCAATCGAAGAGGATTCCTTATGAGACGAATGGTTTTGATGGCTTTGCTGATGCTGGCCTTACCCATGGCCGCATTCGCAGACAGTAGCCTCATTTTCCACAACCTGGGCGGCTCACTGTCGGTTAGCAGCACCGGCGTATCTCTTACCAAGTCCAAGCTGATCGAGATCGATGGCCTCGGCGGTGGGGGGTCAATTTTAGGCAGTGGCGCCCACCCAGCCCTGGGCACCCTGAATTTTAGTACGGGCGCGGAAGTGAGCTCGAGTTTTAATTCAGTAACAGGTGTGACTACTACCATCTTTGCCGGAGGCGGAACTTTTACCGTCACTGGTAACGGCAAGGATGGAGTACCGAAGGGAGTTATCTTCCAAGGGACTTTCAGCGGTAACGTCACAGTTGCCACTTCACCGCGTACCCAAGGTGCCCCCCGCTCGTTCATGCTGACCGGCGCGGTTACCGGAACCTATAACGGCGTAACCTTAAGTGGCCAAGTGGTTCAGTTGAGAATAGGTGGAGGGAAAGTCACTGGCACGACCTCGGTCGGGGGTGCCGTTCCTGAGCCCAGTACGCTCGGCTTGTTCGGCACGGGCTTGGTAGGCGTGGCCGGGCTGATGCGTCGCAAAAAGAAAATCGGATAGAGCGGTTAGCATCCCTAGGTTGCTCTAAGCCAATTCGTCTCCAAGAGTCCCCGCCAAAAGCGGGGGCTTTTATTTTGAATGAAGTCTCAGGGGCAAGGCTTCGACAGGCTTGAAAAACCTGCGCCGTGGAAGTAAGGCAGGCCTTCTACGCCGTTAGCTCAGCGGTTTCCGATTTTCAATCTTTCGGTCGGGATGGGGACTTGCTCCACGATTTCGATCCCAAATCCCTCGAGCGCGACGACCCTTCGCGGATGATTGGTGAGCAGGCGGATTCGGCGCAAATTCAAATCGGAGAGGATCTGCGCTCCAATACCGATTTCACGCTGAGTCTTACGCTCGCTTTCTGGCGGGGCCGGCAGACTGCGATCACGATGAAAGGTGAGTGCAGTCCGCTCTCCCACGCGTTCGACCGCAAATCCTTTGGACGTCTGATGCAGATAGATGAGCGCGCCGCGCCCGTCCCGCGCGATCGCCTCCATGGAACCTTCGATGGTGGCATGGCAGTCGCAGCCGGTAGATCCGAACACATCACCGAGCACACAGTGCGAGTGCATGCGGACGAGCACCGGTTCGCTGCTGCTTTCGATATCGCCGCGCACCAAGGCAACGTGGGACTCGCCGCCATCCACTTCGCTTTCATACGCTATCAGCCGGAACTCTCCGTGCCGGGTAGCGATCAAGGCTTCGCCGACGCGATGCACGTAGCGTTCGTTCTGCATGCGGTAACGGATCAAATCGGCGACCGTCAGCATCTTCATGCCGTGGGTTTGGCAGAATTCGATGAGGTCAGGGACGCGAGCCATGGTGCCATCATCCCGCATGATTTCGCAGATCACTCCAGCCGGGACCAATCCGGCCATGCGGGCGAGGTCAACTGAGGCCTCGGTCTGGCCAGCGCGAACCAGCACTCCGCCTTTGCGGGCCCGCAGCGGAAACACATGCCCGGGGCGCGCCAGATCGGAGGGACGAGTCGCGGGGTTAATGGCAACCTGGATGGTGCGGGCGCGATCATAGGTCGAAATTCCCGTGGTCACGCCTTCGCGGGCATCGATGGCTTCGCAAAAGGCAGTGCCGTAGTTCGCGGTATTTTCGGCGGTCATGGGCCCGATGCGCAGGTGATCCAGCCGCTCTTCGGTCAGGGCCAGGCACACCAGGCCGCGGCCGTATTTGGCCATGAAATTAATCGCTTCGGGAGTGACTTTCTCGGCCGCGAGAGTGAGGTCGCCCTCGTTTTCGCGGTCTTCATCGTCTACCACAACGATCATGCGTCCGGCGCGGATTTCTTCAATGACCGTGGGCACGTCGGTGAATGGCGAATGCGAGGCCATGATAGGTAGATTGTAGCAAAAGCGGCCGGTTAGCCAGGGATTGTGCAAGTCCCCAATTCCCACCACTGCGGGGCACGGCATTCTTACGTCGAAGTGACTATCGAAGTGTTTCAGAAACTGGCTCGGTTTGAAATTTCCAATGCAATGCGTCATCCTGAGTTTGCGAAGGACCTTGCGTGGAGCGGAGATTCCGCTTTGGGGCACAGCATAGTACAGATGCGCGCGAGATCCCTCGCCCCACTGGTGAATGCCCGGGGCTTCGGGATGACACCCGGGGGAAAACGCTCAAACGGAGCTACCTCGAAGGTGTTTTAGAAGCTGGACTAGCGCGAGCCGCGGACAGAAGAACCTTGGTGCCATCGAAGGGACTCGAACCCCCACACCCTTGCGAGTACATGGACCTGAACCATGCGCGTCTGCCAATTCCGCCACGATGGCAAAAATATTGGTCAACCCTTGCAGATGACCGATCAGGGGAGAACTACAGTCAATATTCTACAGCGGTGCCGCTGAGTGTCAAACTCATCTGCATCTGGGCGAATGCTCGCTTCTAGCCTTCCAGCTTCGCCGTCATGGTGATTTCGGCCTTGAGAACTTTCGAAACCGGGCATCCGCTCTTGGCGTTCTCTGCTGCTTTTTGAAACGCAGCCGCGTCGGAGCCGGGGACACGACCTACAACATCGAGATGGACTTTCGTGATGGCAAATCCGGAGTCGAGCTTTTCCAGAGTGAGGGTCGCGGTGGTCTCGATGCTGGAAGGCGTGAGATTGGCAGACCCCAGTTGCGCAGACAGCGCCATGGAGAAGCAGCCGGCATGGGCCGCGGCAATCAGTTCTTCTGGGTTGGTGCCGGGAGTACCTTCAAAACGTGTGGCAAATGAATACGGTGTGCTGGACAATACGCCGCTGGCGGAGGAAACCGCGCCTTTTCCATCTTTGAGTCCGCCCTTCCAAATCGCGCTAGCCTTACGTTCCATTCGTGTCTCTCCTGATTATGAATTCAGTGATCTTTGCCATTGTAGATGAGGAGGAGACCGGTGTCAGGTCTTGGGTCATGAGAAAAAGGCGATTTCGGGTCTACCGTTGGAGAGATTGTCGTTGTGGCCTCAGCCCAGGCAAGACCATGGCGAAGATTTTATCCACCAGTTCCAAGGTGAGCGGTTCATGGTGGACCATCAGTCGCAGGTAGAGAGGGCCATAAAGAATATCGAGGATCGTGTCCGGGTCAATATCGCAGCGAATTTCGCCTGCTTTCATGCTTTGCTTGAGCAGCTCGCGGGCCTCGCGCCGGCGCGGTTCTACCCAGTGCGCGCGAAAGGCCTCGATGATTTCCGGATCCGATTGCCCTGCACCAATGACGGCAGCGATCACTTTGCCCAGGGGACTGTTAAATATCGGGATCCATCTTTCCATTTGCTCACGAAATGCTTTTTCGGCAGGCCCGGTCGATGGGTAACGCAACTCTGCGTCCACCACCGAAACAAAAGCATCTACGACAAGAGCGGCTTTGTTTGGCCACCAACGATATACCGTCGCCTTGCCCACGCCGGCATGGCCGGCGATAGACTCAATGGAGAGATCGTTGAATCCGAATTGCTTCAGCAACTCCAGGGTGCTTTGTAAAATGGCCTTGCGGGCCTCTTCGCTGCGGGGACGCCCCGGGGCACGAGTAGTGGAAGCAGGCTCTAGAGCAGGGTTGGACATCAATGTTAGACTGTAACATAATTTAAATCCGATACGACTCGTATTTCATCTGCGGATATGAGTTTCCGGTTTCTCTTCGACCGGTATCCTGGAATAAATCATGTGGATTGTCGCGTTAGCGCTGCGCCGGCCCTACACGTTTATCGTGATGGCCCTGTTGATTCTCATTCTCAGCCCGATCGTCATCTTACGGACTCCAACCGATATTTTCCCGGAAATCAACATCCCCGTGATCAGCATCGTCTGGCAGTACAACGGCTTGTCGCCGCAGGACATGGCGGACCGCATTACCACCACCACGGAGCGGGCGCTGACCACCCTGGTCAATGACATCGAGCACATTGAGTCGCAGTCGCTGAGCGGGATCGCCGTGGTCAAGGTATTTTTCCGTCCCAACGCGAACATTCAAACCGCGCTCGCCCAAGTCACGGCGATCTCCCAGACGCAGCTCAAACAATTACCGGCGGGAACAACGCCGCCGCTGGTCATTCAATACACCGCCTCCAGCGTACCCATTGTTCAGATCGGCTTGAGTAGCAAGACCCTTCCGGAACAGCAACTGTTCGACCTGGGCGTGAATTTCATCCGCACCCAGCTCATCACCGTGCAGGGCGCGGCCATCCCTTATCCTTATGGCGGCAAACAGAGACAGATCCAGGTAGACATTGACACCCCAGCGCTGCAGGCCAAGAACCTCACTCCTCTGGATGTGGTGAACGCGATCAGCGCGCAAAACCTTATTCTGCCTTCGGGGACCGCGAAGTTCGGATCGTTGGAATACCAGGTCGAGTTGAATGCCAGTCCGCAGACGGTTGCGGAGCTGAACGATTTGCCCATAAAAACCCAGAATGGGGCAACCACCTACATTCACGATGTGGCCCACGTGCGCGATGGGTTTCCACCGCAAACGAACATTGTGCGTCAAGACGGAGCGCGTGGAACGCTGCTCAGCGTTCTGAAGAATGGTGGAGCCTCCACCATCACCATCGTAAAAAACATTAAAGACATGATGCCCGGACTGCAGTCAACGCTGCCGCCGGAACTGAACATGAAATTGCTGTTTGATCAGTCTCTGTTCGTGCGCGCGTCGATCAACGGTGTGGTCAAGGAGGGGTTGACGGCGGCTTGCCTTACGGCTGCCATGATCCTGCTGTTTCTGGGAAACTGGCGCAGCACTTTGATCATTGCCATTTCTATCCCGCTTTCCATTCTGGTCTCCGTCATCACACTGAGTGCGTTGGGCGAAACCTTTAACATCATGACCCTGGGCGGACTGGCGCTGGCGGTGGGAATTTTGGTGGACGATGCCACGGTGGAGATTGAAAACATTGAGCGAAACCTGGGAATGCAGAAAGAGCTCAAGACCGCGATTCTGGATGGGGCGCAACAAATCGCGGTCCCAGCCTTTGTCTCCACTCTGGCGATCTGCATTGTGTTTGTGCCCATGTTCTTCCTCACCGGGGTGGCGCGCTACTTGTTTGTACCCCTGGCGGAAGCCGTCGTTTTCGCCATGCTGGCGTCGTATCTGCTTTCCAGAACCATCATTCCCACGCTGGTCATGTACCTGCTGCGAGGGCACGAGCACGATACCCATAAACCGCCAACGACCTTCCTGGGGCGCTTTCAGAAGGGCTTCGAGAACAAGTTTGAACAATTGCGCGACTCTTACCGGGGCGCCATCGAAGGTCTAATGGAGCACCGGCGGATTTTTGTGATGGTTTTTCTGGGCTTCTGTCTGGCCTCCGGAGGATTGATCTTTTTTCTTGGCCGAGATTTCTTTCCTAAGGTGGATGCCGGCCAGATGCGGCTGCATGTCCGTGCCCGGCCCGGCCTGCGCATCGAAGAGACGGCCCGGCTGGTGGACCGGGTGGAGCAGGAAATCCGTCGCGAAGTCCCGCAAAAAGAGCTCAGCATCATTCTGGACAACATTGGCCTGCCCTACAGCGGTATCAACCTGTCCTACAGTAATGCCGGGACCATTGGGACATCGGATGCCGAGATTCTGGTGAACTTGAATGAAGATCATCATCCCACGGAAGAGTACGTTCACAAGTTAAGAGAGACCTTGCCGCGGCAATTCCCGGGCGTGGAATTTTTCTTTCAGCCCGCGGACATTGTCAGCCAGATTCTCAATTTTGGTTTGCCCGCCCCCATTGACGTCCAACTTATCGGGAACAATTACGCGCAAACCTACGTCATGGCACAGCAGATTGCGGGTCAATTGCGGCACGTTCCGGGCGCGGTGGATGTCCACGTGCAGCAATTGATGAACAATCCGGCTCTCTATCTGAGTGTGGACCGCAGCCGTGCGCAACAGGTCGGGCTCACGGAACGTGATGTTGCCAACAATCTGCTGGTGTCACTTAGCGGCAGCTTCCAGACGTCTCCGACCTTCTGGCTGAATCCGAAGAATGGCGTCAGCTACAACCTGGCAGTGATGACGCCGCAATACAAGATGGATTCGCTGCAAGCTTTAATGAATATACCCATCGACAGTCCCACCGTGACCACGCCGCAAGTGCTGGCGAACCTGGCCACCGTCACTCCCATGACCACACCGGCAGTGGTAACCCATTACAACGTGGCACCCACGGTGGATGTGTACGCCAGCGTGGACGGCCGCGATCTGGGTGGGGTCGCAGACGATACCGAAAAGAAACTGGCCGCTTTCCGGAAACAATTGCCACGAGGCACGCAGATGGTTGTTCGCGGTCAGGTGCAGACCATGGAATCCTCCTTCTCGGGACTTCTAATTGGCTTGGTGATGTCGATCGTCCTCGTCTATCTGCTGATCGTGGTCAATTTTCAGTCCTGGCTGGATCCGTTCATCATCATCACTGCATTGCCGGGCGCTCTGGCGGGGATCCTGTGGATGCTGTTTCTCACTCATACGACATTGAGCGTACCGGCCCTGACCGGCGCCGTGATGTGCATGGGGGTGGCCACCGCGAACAGCATTCTGATGATTTCATTTGCCCGCGAGCGCCTGGACGAGGGCATGCATCCCGTTCAGGCTGCCATCGAAGCTGGTCACACGCGCATGCGGCCGGTGATTATGACGGCGCTGGCGATGATTATCGGAATGTTGCCGATGGCTTTTGGTTGGGGCGAAGGCGGAGAACAAAATGCTCCGCTGGGCCGCGCCGTAATCGGGGGGCTGGTCTTTGCCACGGTGGCGACTCTGTTCTTTGTTCCAGTGGTGTTCAGCTTTTTCCATGGACGCCGGATTAAACGTGAATCTTCGCGGCTTCAAACTTCGTCATAACCTGTACGCGGTTGAATGGATTGGGATGGGCTTGGATATGGACCAACAGGTGGTTACAAAACAGAGTGAAGTCGTAGAACCCCAGCGCGATCCGAAGAAGCGCGGCGGTTATTTCCTGATTACAGTGTTGGCCGTGCTCTTTGTCCTGGGAGCGGTCATAGGATTGGCGGTCCGTTTTAGCGAGAGCCGGGCGTTGGCCAAGGAGACCGAGTCGCTGGCGGTGCCGAGCGTGGTCGTGGTCCACCCGCAGCTGGAAGCGCCACAACAGGAACTGGTGCTGCCGTCCACATTGCAGTCCTACACTGAATCGCCGATCTACGCGCGTACCAGCGGCTATTTGGCCAAGTGGTACAAGGACATTGGCAGCCGCGTGGAGAAAGCGCAGCTGCTGGCCGACATCGAAACGCCAGAAGTAGACCAGGAGTTGATGCAGGCCGCCGCCGCCCGCGATCAGGCGGCTGCCCAGGTGGACATTGCCAAAACATCGTCCGAGCGTTGGGAAAATCTGCAGAAGCAGGATGCGGTAGCACAGCAGGAAACCGATGAGAGGACAAATACCTATGTACAGGGGAAAGCGAACCTGGCTTCGTCGACGGCGAATGTGCGCCGCCTGCAGCAGTTGGAGTCTTTCAAGCATGTCTATGCGCCTTTCTCCGGGGTCCTCACCAAGCGGAACTGTGATATTGGCACACTTATCAATGCAGGCAATGGAGGAACCAACCAGGAGCTGTTTGTCGTAGCAAAAATCGATCCCATTCGCGTCTATGTCAACGTCCCCGAAATCTATGCGCCCCTGGTCCATAGTGGGGTCCACGCGACTATCGAATTGGCATCGTTGGTGGGGCAACGTTTTTCCGGCAGCGTGGTGCGCTCCGCCAACGCCATCGACCCCGCAACCCGAACTTTGTATACCGAAATCGATGTGCCGAACCCCAAGGGAGTCTTGCTCCCCGGCGCATTCGCGCAGGTGCACTTCGCCCTGAAGGTACAAACTCGCAGCCTCTCGTTGCCGGTGAATGCGTTATTGTTCCGCGCGGAAGGGACTCGCGCTGCCGTGGTCGACGTTGACGGAAAGATCCATCTGACACCGGTAGTCATTGGCCGGGATTACGGTACGTCCGTGGAAATTCTAGGAGGACTGGAGCAGACCGATTCCATTGTTCTCAATCCTAGCGATTCGCTCGAAGAGGGGCAGCAGGTGCAGGTGTCGAAACAACAGGGCGGGACCTCATGAAGTCACGCTATCCCGTGTTCGCCTTGCTGCTGGCGAGCCTGGCCGCACATGCCGGAGAAGCGAAGTATAAGAAGCCGGATGTGACCATTCCGGCGAATTGGCAGACTCCGGCTCCATGGCATGAAGCCAGTCCGGTGGATTCCCTTCCCAAGGGCTCATGGTGGACGCTTTTCGGCGATGCTGAGTTGAATCAGTACGAAGAGCGTGCGATGGCCAACAACCAAACGCTGAAGGCCGCAGTGTCACGCTTGACGGAGGCGCGCGCATCGGCCCGAGTTACGGCGTCCGGCTTATATCCGGAACTGAATGCGGCGCCATCCGCCTCTCGACAACGCATTTCTGGCAATCGGCCACTCTTGGGTTCAACCGTTCCGCTCCGGCCTGACACCGAGAATACTTTTACGATTCCGTTCACATTGAGTTACGAAGTGGATCTCTTCGGGCGTGTACGCCGCAGCGTGGAAGCCGCAAATGAATCGCTACAGGCCTCTGCTGCCGACTTGGAAAACATCCGCTTGCTGGTGAGTTCGGACCTGGCCGCCGATTACTTCCAGCTACGGGAACTGGATGCCGAGATCGCCGTGGTGCGCAAGGCCATTGATTTCCAGCAAAAGGGGTTGGACCTGGTGAACAAGCGGCACAGCGGTGGTGCGGTCTCCGGTCTCGATGTGGCGCAGCAGCAAACGGTCCTGGATTCGTCGATTACGCAGGTTTACCTGCTGCAACAGCAGCGCGCCCAGTTCGAGCATGCGATTGCGGTGCTTCAGGGCTTGCCAGCTTCACAGTTCCAGGCGCCCGTCCGTGCCCTGGATGGGCCACCCCCGGTCGTGCCGTTGGAATTGCCTTCGGAGTTGCTGCAACGCCGTCCCGATATAGCGACTGCGGAGAGGGTAGTGGCGGCCGCAAATTCGCAGATTGGGGTGGCAAGGGCCGCGTTCTATCCCAGTATTCCTCTGGTGGGAGGCGGTGGTCTGGAGAGCCGCAACACCGCTACCCTGTTCAACGCTCCCAGTGCATTGTGGTCAATCGGGTTCACTGCGCTGGAACCGATTTTTGCCGGCGGCCGCTTACACGCGCAGCTGGAACAGGCCCGGGCCTCGTATGACGAGAACGTGGCGAATTACCGGGAATCCACCCTCGTTGCCTTTCAACAGGTCGAGGATGCGCTCTCTGGCTTAAATGCGCTGCAGTCGGCTTCGCAATCCCAGCAAAGGGCTGTGGATGACGCCGAACTTTCGCTGAGGCTGGCGAATACGCGATACACCGGAGGGCTGGTTACTTATCTGGACGTGATTACAGCCGAGGAGCTCGCTCTTACCAACGAACGGCTCGCCACACAAATCCTGGGTCAGCGATTGGTGACCTCGGTTCTTCTGGTAAAAGCACTGGGCGGAGGGTGGGACAGCGCCAGCATCGCCGCCGTGGGGGTTAGACCCAGCTTGAAGCAGGCGGTGCAACAGTAGGGTAGGAGCCCAGGTAGCTGGCGCGCGTTCTCCACTAGCCAAAAAAAAGAGGAGCCTCCTCTTTTTCGCTTACCCGAAACTGGTCAGCTAGAATCCCGGCTTAAGCGAATAGCCGATGGAGATGGCAAACCGGTTCGCATTGCTGGAAGGGAATTCATTGTTATTGCGAATCGCGTAGAAATGGGCTTCGGGACGGACGAAAAAGCTGTGCCAAACGTAAAGGCGAATGCCCGCGCCAACATGCCCTGCAAGATGACTGCTGCTCACGTAATCCGTGCAGCCTACGAAAGTGCAGTTGACCTGACCGTAGAATCGGAGGTCCTCACCACCGAATCCAGCCATGAGTTCGCCCTGCACCTTTTTGCCAAGTTTCGGGGCCCAGATACCATTGAAGTCATAGAGGATTGGACGGTAGGGCAGAGTGTCCGCGTACAAGCCCTGGCTGCCTCTCCAGGACACTTCACCTTGAACACCTATCTGGTGATGGTGCAGGAAGAGGACATCCGCACTGATGCTCGGAAATAGTCCGCCGCGCTGCGACACGATATTGCCGCCTGCCAAATCCACCGGTCCCGATGTCGCGGTCATCGTCCCAAAGCCAAGAGCTGCGTCCAATTGCTGTGCATGAGCGGTCCGTGCCATAACGAACAACACGCATAACGCCAAGAGTAAGGTTAACTTTTTCAAAGGGCTTCTCCATTCCATAAAGTTGGAAGCAAGCTCAAATTCTGTGAAATCCAAAGCGCTTTCCCAACCCCAAAAGTATAGCTTCTATGATGCCGAAACTTGGACCACAGGACTCAACTTTTACACGTGACGAACGGCCAACAAAATAGAGCCAAGCGTGCAACTTTGGTAGAACCCCGGCCCTGGCGAAAAGTTCTCTTTGGGGGTTTCGTGGAGTCTTATTCTGGGCAAGTGCTTGAATCGTAAGCTGCTGGAAAGTTCGGAGCGCCAGCGAATCGGTTTTCAATTCTTAGCGGGAACGGGCGAACCAAGCAGCTCTGGAGGATCGAAGAAGCACTGGTGCCAGAAAGCCTCGTCGGAGAGTTTGCCTGCCTTCCACTGTTGAAGAACGGGGAGAGTCGCAGCCACCATCCCTCCATCTTCTGAGTCGAAAATCAGCACGATTCCCTGGGAAGCGGATGCGACTTCGGCATACTCTCTGGAGAATAGCGCCTGGGCGTATTCCAATTTCGCTTGCGGACTGGGATTGGGTGCGTTCTCTGCCGCCTTCTGTACCGTGACGACTTTCACGGTCTTCCCGCGCAGCGGTTCCCAATCGCCCGGAAACGGAGCAAATTGCTGGCCGCTCACCCGAAACGGTTCTGCATCGGCGGGACTGCTTTCTTCGGCATGCTTCGCTGCGGCGGAGTCATCGGGCACTTCCACGCTTGAGCGCCGGATCCATCCGCGCGAAAGCCCTGAAATCCGGATGTGGACCCAATCGGGATTGACATCCAGGATCTCGAATTCATCCCCCGCCGTGGCTGCAAACAGGGCCTTAGCGTCCGCACTGGGGCTGGCCAACACCGGCGTGCCGGCCTTCTTCACCGCCGCCAAATTATTGGGATGCGACTGATTGTTCAGAATTTCTTCCAGGCCTCTTGCTTCGGCGGCCAGCGCTTGCTCGTGTTTCTCCGCAGCTTCTGTCTGCGTCCGCAACGACGCGGGCTGGTCTTGGCTGGCTGGAGTCTTGGATATCGCTCTCCCAGAGAGCGCCGAATCCGGGATCCTTGGCATGGGTGCCGAGATGGTGGGCGCAGTCGAATCAGACTTGTTGATCGGACGCGATCCAGCCGCGATGGCCGGATTATTCGCGGCGGATGATGTTTTCCCACCTAGAGCCTCTTCCAACTGGTCGAGCAAATCGCTTTCCAGGCGCCCATTGGATGACAGCACCTGGTAGCCCGATCGGGAGGGAACCGGATCGCTGTACCACGCGGTGATCTTAGCGCTCACCCGCACCAGCGATCCTCCCGAGGTCGCGGAGCTTACCGCGACGCTGCATTGGTAATAGGCGCGCTGAAATCGGTCGAGCGTGCGGTCCGCGGGAATAACAAAACCATCCAGGACCGGAAGACGTCCCGCGATGGATGGTTGCAGTCCCTTAAGAGTTTTTTCCACCGCTGTCTTGGATTGGGCAAAGGTGCGTTCATGGGGAGCGCTTTGTGCGCCGCCGCGCTTCGTACTTATAGCTAGAAGTAATCCTAGGCATGCTGCTCGCAACCGACGTCGGGTGCTCGCCGCGGCCCCTGGCTGTCGTCTCATGGCATTGCTTCCAGGTCATCACGGAAAAGCCAGCCGTGCTGCCCCTCCTGGGTTTCGACGCCGTACCAATAGGGAGTTGAAATCAGAATCACTACCTCAGAACCTGCGGCGAGAGACTGCAGGTTGGTCGCGGTGTGGAAAGGAGCTGACTTTAGCGGAGCACCGGGAGCCTTGATCACCCTCTCCACCTGCCGCCGGAGTTCCTGAACGTGTTGCTCCAGAGTCTGTGAGGAGGATTGTGCCGTGGCCAGGCGCGAAGCGTCATTGTCCTCATGGCTGCTCTCGAGCACATGCTTCGCCAGGTCCTCCTGGCGCTTTCTTTCACTCTCGGCGGCCTGCGTTTTCTGCAGCTCCGTCGCGTCGATGTGGTCCTTGATGTCCTTGTACTCGGCGGTTTCTACGCTGCCGTTGGAGGGATGTACGGTGTGGTGGAACTCCTCGACGAAAACGGCGTCAATTTGCAAGTGGGTGGTCGCTGGGTCATTCACCTGCACCACATAACGCACGGCGACTGTTCCTTCATCTTGACTCTCCTTGAAGTTCACGGGAGCCAGCGCTTGGGTGCGCACTTTGTAGAATACCTTTCCCGGGCCTGTCCACTTCGGAAACCACTGCGAGGAACTCGCAGTGGTCGCTTTCTCGATGTACTGGTCTTTGTTGTACTCCTTGCTGCCTTGGATAATCCCGTCGTCCACGACCTGCTCCACGGCGTCGAGAACTTCGTCCTCAGGAATTGCGAGATCAACAGCGAAACCCGCGCCGTAACTTTCTTTTCTCTGTCTTTCGCTTCCTAGAAGGCCGGCAGCTGAAAGAACCAGGGAAAGAGCAAACGCAATGGCGCGAAGGGAAGACCTACGAGTTCCAGAGTCAGCCCGGGTTGACAAACCTCCCACAACCGCGAGAAAACCATTACGAAATGCGACTGGAATACCGAAGTTATGCATGTTCTCAGGACTGCAAAAGCGCTATGCCGGCAACCATTGATTTTCGTTCCTTGCCCTCTTACTCTCTCTCCGCCGGGAGAGGCTGTCAACTCCGCCAGCACGGTTTGCCTGGGGAATGGCGTGTTTCCCTGGCAAGGAACTTGGCGAAAGTGAAATGACAAGCTTTTGACATTCTGTCCGCCCAAGGAGTGATACCGTGAAGCCCCGTGGTGGGGTGATGAGTTCGACGAACATTAGTTCAGACATGGGATCGCTCCCGGCGAAGGTTGGTCCATTCAAGCTTCGATCCTCCCCGTCGAGAGCGCGCCAAAGGAAGCAGAATCGGCCTGCCAAGCAGGAGGCGCTCATTCTCGCAGCGAAGAAGTTGTTCGCCTGCAAGGGATATGAAGCCACCACCACTCGCGAAATCGCGGCTGCCGCCTGCTGCGCCGAGGGCCTTATTCATCGCTATTTCAAGGGAAAGGCTGGTCTGCTTTCAGCGATTATTGAGTACTGCATTTTCAAGGAAGTAGGAGACCTGCGCCACGATCTGCGGCCGGCCCCGACGCTTGACCAGGAATTCCTGCAACTCGTCGATTGGGAAGTCGACCGCATGTGGGAGGACCAGGATTTCCTTCGCGTCGCCATTCCTCGTGCATTTCTGGATCCAGCCGTCAGGAAAGTAATAAGTCGAGCTGTGATGTCCCGCCGCGGCCCTGCCATTTTGATGCGCTTGAAACACTTTAAGCAATGCCGGGAACTCCCAGCAGATGAGATCGACGCGTTGGCCCAATCCGTCGGAGCGCTCGGAATGATTTTTGGGTTTATGCGGCCCTTGGTGCTGGGCCAAGATCGTAACCACGCCAAGAAAATTGCCTCAAGTCTGGCCAAGATCATAGTCCGCAGCCTATGAAACATGACCCCCAATCATCTTCCCCCATGATCTAGCCGATTAGCTTTCTGGTTTTCCCTTGACAGCTTTTTGTGGAGAGTGGTAATAAAGTGCGTAGACACGCACTTGTGAAGAATTGTTTTCTGAGACCGGTTGCCTGAATTCCGTCCGGGGAGGTTCTATGTCCTCGAAGCGAGCGTTCAGGGAAACTTTGACCGAAGGCTGGAAGCTGTCGTTGGCTTGATCTCACATCCGTACCCGGAGGGCTAGATGACCTCACCCCGTAGTCTTGTGGGTTGGCTGCTTCTTGTGTTTTTGCTGCTGGGCTCGTTCCCAAGGGCGAATGCCCTGCCGGCTTTTGCCAGGAAATATGGGTTGCGTTGCTCGGCGTGCCACGAAGCCTGGCCAATGCTTAATTACTTTGGACAAAAGTTCAAAGACAACGGCTATCAGCTGATGAACGACCGGGACGCTCCGATCTGGCAGAACCCGACCTACTGGCCAGTCACCTTCCGCATCACGCCCTTCTGGCACCGTGAAAGCTCCGATAAGGTTTCTGTGGATACGCCCAGTGGGACAGGCTTGCGCCAGATTACTTCCAGCGGTTTTGATCTAACTGGTCTCGATTTTCACACCGGCGGCACGCTCGAGAAAAATCTCTCGTTCTACGTACTCCCTTCTTCGGATGCGTTTGCCTCCTTCCACTTTGAAACGGTCATGGGCCGCCTCGACAACCTGTTCGGTAGTTCGTGGCTCAACTTGAAATTTGGAAAATTTGAGCTGGATAACCTGGTTTCCGAGAAGCGGATTTTGACTCTGACCAGCATTTCCGGAGTCTACCAAACCTACCACTTCCTCCCGCAGGGCGATAACAACATCTTCGGACAAATCGGAGATAACCAACTGGGCGTTGAAGTTATGGGGCACTCGGCGGATGACCGCACGCGGTACTCCGCGGCCCTCCTTAGTTCCACCGACGGCAATGTCAACCTGCCTTATAGCGCAAATGCTTACAGTGGTTTTTTTGCCGCTAGCCAAGCCTTCGACGCTGGAAAGCTGGGGGTGCAGCGCATCGGCGCCTATGCCATGATTGGGCAAGCATCGACCATCTACTTTACCCAGAGCGGAAGCGGAGTGCCAGTGCCAATTCCTGGTTCGGGTATCGGCAACAAATCCTTCAGCCGTGAGGGTTTTGTAGGCCAGTTCTACTTCGGCAAGTTGGATTTCCAAGTGGTGACCCAGCACGGCGAGGACAATGCCTGGTTCGGCGCGGGCTATGGCGATGCACCCGACGGGGGGCCGAATGGAGCGGGAGTGACGCTTCCAGTTGGATCGCGAGCGCCGAAATGGAACGGATACATGGTGGAAACTCACTATGTCTACAGTCCGCAGTTGATCTTCATCCAGCGTTCCGAATGGGAGCGGATGTCCCAGCAAGCATTGGCGACCGATGCCTCAGATCTTGGAAATATTGACATGTACACCATCGGGTACCGTTACATGCCCATCATGACCAGCCGGGCTGGTTTTGCCTGGCACAACGAGTATTCCTGGATACGCCAACGAGGGACAGCGCCAGACGGGTCGGATTTAACCAGCAGCAGCCTACTACTCGGATTTGATTTCGACTTCTAGCGAGGGGACACCAATGCGCATGAATCTTTGCAAAAAGTCGCTGTTAATGGGCGCGGCCGTGGTTCTCGCGCTATGTGGTCTGTCCCGCGCGCAGCAAGTGCCGACAAAGTATGACGAAGACCAGCGCTTGAACACGGAGAGCCATGTGGGCAATCTGTCTGGCCACGCGTCTGCTGCGAAGGCCGACTACCGCAGGTATTGCGTTGGTTGTCACGGCGAAATTGGCGACGGGAATGGCGAGAATGCGGTGTGGCTTGATCCCAAGCCCCGGAATTTCACGCTTGCCCAGTTCAAGTGCCGCTCTACGCCGACTGGAACCCTGCCCACGGACGAAGATTTGTACAACACGATCGCTCGCGGATTGGATCGCTCGGTGATGCCACCGTGGAACACCTTTACCAAGCAGCAACGCATCAACCTCGTGGCGTACGTAAAACACTTTTCGCCCAAATGGGCGACGGAAAAGCCGGGTGCTCCAATTGTGATTCCTTCGGCGCCCGAAGTGACGGCTGACAGAGTTAAAGCCGGCCAGGTATTGTTCCAAAAGCTGGAATGCTGGAAATGCCACGGCGTCGAAGGCAGGGCCAACGGTCCTTCCGCCGATACCCTCACCGACGATCAAAACCGGCCGATCCTCCCTTATAACTTCACTGAGGGAGCCCGTTTCAAGTGCGGTTCGAGCGATGCCGATCTATTCAAGATCTTTATGACTGGATTGGACGGCACTCCCATGCCGTCGTTCTCGGACAACGTTAAGCCAGAAGAAGCCTGGGAGTTAGTATTCTATCTTCGCACTCTGCAACCCAAGAACGATTTTAACGCCAAAGAAAAGGCGATCGCCAAGCAATTGGGTTTGAAACCAATTGATCCGAACGTACCGCTTCCGGCACCACCACCGGCGGCAGCGCCATCTGGTCAACAATAAGACATCGGATTAGGAGAGACTTTCCAATGAAGACTCAGTACAGATTTAAGTTCGCTACCGTGTTATCCGCAGGAGTGCTGGTTGTTCTCGGCGTGGCGATTCTAGGGCAGAAAGTTGACGCTGCCCCGCCGTCGGGCGGCAGTATCAGCGGGACCATTAAACTCGACGGCACAGCGCCACACCAGAAGCCGATCGACATGTCGAAGGAGCCAAGTTGCGCAGCCATCCACAAAGACAAGCCGATTACAACTGAAGGCGTGGTTGCCGGCGCCAACGGGGGTCTTGCCAATGTTGTGGTCTACGTATCCCAGGGCCTGAGCGGCAACGAGGCCTCGGCTGTGTCCTCCGAAGCCGCGAGCATTACCCAAAAAGGTTGCCAGTACATTCCGCACGTGGTGGTGCTGGATGCCGGTCAGCATATGAAGGTCATCAATGCCGACCAGACTTCACACAACATTCATCCGCAGCCCGTCAAAAATCCGGAGTGGAACAAATCGCAGCCTCCAGGCTCTCCGCCGTTCGATGTGACCTGGGCCAATGAAGAAATCGCGGTACCGGTCAAATGCAATATTCATCCCTGGATGCACGGATTCATTGCGGTGGTGAAAGGGCCTTATGGGACCAGCGATGAGAACGGTTCTTTCAGCTTGAATGTGCCTCCCGGGAACTACACCTTAACCGCGTGGCAAGAAGTATACGGAGCGCAAACTCAGAACGTGACGGTCGCAGCCGGCAAGCCGGCCAGTGCGAATTTCACGTTCAAAGCCAAGTGAAGAGTTCTCGGGTAAACAATCAATCGGGAGAGTATGCCCAATCCGCCCGTTTTCGACACTCCGTAGGAGCACTCGACGGTCGGAGATGCCGCGGAGCCTTTAGCTCTCGCACAGGATGACACATCGGAAACTGCCATCGGGGTTTCGCTTCGCGGGATAATGCGGAGGAAGGGGTAAAGGAACTGTTGAGCAGTGATCGTGGATGTCAGCGGAAGGACGATTGGCAGCCGGGCGGCGGCAAAGGTCAGTTCCTCCCAAACCGCCACCACACACCCTGCGCAGAAGTCTGGCCATGCTGAGGAGATTCAGGGGAAAATAAACAAATGTTCATGAAGAATTCAGGTAACGTTCAGGTTGTTCAGTTACGATACATGCGCCGCAAATGACTAGGCGACGTGAACTTGGCAGGTTTTGAATGAGGCGGTAGGGCCGGATCTGGAAGCCGCCGGGAAGCGAAGCGTCATGGGCAAATTGTTGGCAGTGACTATCATCGTGGTCGCAATTGCTTCGGCGATTCCCGTAGTGATGCACACCTGGGAGCCGCCGGCAGACATCTCGACTCATGGTCATCTGATTGATAAGCAGATGTCAGAGACCATGGTCGAGGCAGGTCTCTCGTTTCTGGCCGCGCAGTTCATTTTGGCCATTTTCATCTGGCAGTTCTCCAGTGCTCGCTCTGACCTAAAGCCCAAGACTTTTCCGGGCGGCGCCAAGGGTTTGGTGCTAGCTGCCTTCCTGCTCGTAGGAACCGAAGCTTTGGCCTTGGGAGCTTTTGGAGTGAAGGCGTGGGCCAGCCAATATTTCACTCCACCATCGGCCGACGCGCTCCCCATCCAAGTCCAAGCCGGACAATTTGCGTTCTACTTCCGCTACCCTGGTCCCGATGGAAAGTTCGGCCCCATTCACCCGGAGCTCATCAATGAAGGAAACCTGAATTTCTATGGTCTCGATCCGGTCAGCGATGCAGACTCCAAAGATGACATCGTAGCGGCTGAGATGGCTATTCCGGTGAACAAGGAAATCCATCTGCTCATGCACGCGAAAGATGTGAGTCACTCCTTTTATGTGCCTGCGTTGCGCGTCCACCAGGATTTCGTCCCGGGGCTGGATCTTTCTCTTCATTTCACCGCGACCCAAGTCGGCAAATACGAGATTGTCTGTACACAGCTTTGCGGGCTAGGCCACTACACCATGAAGGCCTACCTGGAGGTTATGTCCCAACCCGACTTTGAAGATTGGTTAAAGAAGGAAGCAGCGATGCAGTAAGCCATGCTCGTCCGCACTTGCATTCGGATTAAGCCGAGACGTTTCTTTCGAGGTGATCACCTATGCACGACACGTCAGCACATGCAGCGCAACTCCACGGGCCGCCAACGACCTTCCTCAGTAAGCACGTTTTCAGCCTGGACCACAAGGTAATTGGCAAGCAGTATTACGCGCTTGCTTTCGTCGCGGTCCTTATAGGAATGGCACTTTCCTGGGCGATGCGGATACACCTTGCGTGGACCAATGCGGCGATCCCAGGGCTGCAGTTGCTTTCACCAAACGGCGCGCCTGGCGGGTTGATGACGCCAGAGTACTACTTGGAGCTTATGACCATGCACGCCACGATCATGGTCTTTTTCGTGCTTACCACGGCGCCATTCGCGGCCTTCGGCAACTATTTTCTGCCCATTCAGGTGGGCGCGGAAGACATGCCGTTTCCGCACTTCAACATGATGTCCTTCTGGACTACACTCACCGCCTTTTGCGTTCTTATGTCGGTGTTTTTCGTTGGTGACGGCCCGCCGCTCTCAGGCTGGACCGGGTACGCTCCGCTCAGTGCTCTCGGAAAGGTCGCCGGACCCGGACAAGGTACCGGCCAGGTTCTTTGGGCCGCGGCCCTTGGCATCTTCTGTATTGGCCAATTGCTGGGCGCATTAAACTTCATCTCGACCGTACTTGACATGCGTTGCAAGGGAATGACGTTGTCGCGCTTGCCAGCCACCTCTTGGGCATGGTTCATCACCTCCTGCATGGGCCTGACGGCGTTCGCAGTATTGCTGCCGGCATGTATTCTCCTTATTCTGGACCACGTGGCCGGGACCAGCTTCTTCATTGCATCCGGCCTGGTGCTGAACGACCAACTACAACCGCACTCCGGTGGATCGACTTTGCTTTGGCAGCACCTGTTCTGGTTCTTCGGTCATCCCGAAGTGTATATCGCTATCGTGCCTGGAATGGGGATCGTAACCCATGTTCTGATCTGCAATATGCGGCGCCCCATGCTCAGTATCAAGGCGATTCTCTATTCCATGTGGGCCCTTGCCTTTCTCAGTTATATGGTCTATGGGCACCACATGTTTGTCAGCGGGATGAATCCATTCTCCTCCGTAGCGTTCTCTTTCCCCACGCTTATGATTACCATTCCGTCTACCGTTATTGTCCTGATCTGGATTGGTAGTCTGTATGGTTCCAAGCTGCGTATCAACGCGGCTTCCTTGTTTGCGCTGGGGTTTATTTCCATGTTTGTAAGCGGTGGCGTGAGCGGCTTTTTTCTGGCACAGCCTTCGATTGACATCATGCTCCACGCCACGTACTTCGTGGTGGGACACTTCCACTTTGCCATGGCGGTGGCGGCGCTCTTTGGGATCTTTGCGGGAACTTATTTCTGGTTCCCGAAGATGAGTGGACGAATGATGAACGAGAGCCTTGGCAAGCTGCACTTCTGGCTCACCTTCGTGGGCACGTATTGCATTTTCATGCCATTCCACTATCTGGGTTGGGCCGCAAACGTGCGTCGTTACTCGGCGTTTACGGATGATTACCTCAAGCCCCTTATTCCGGTGCATCAGTTCATCACCGTCGCTGCTCTCATTACGGGCGCAGTTCAGCTGATTTTTGTCTACAACCTGATTTACAGCCATTTCAAAGGCGCACCCGCCCCGGCGAATCCCTGGGAGTGTACTTCCCTGGAGTGGATCATGCCTTCACCGCCGCCGTGGAACAACTTTGGCGGGAAAGACCCGGTGGTCTATCACGATCCTTACCAGTATGGTGTTAAGAGTTCGACTGGCGATTACATTATGCAGAACTCACCCGAGCCATCCCCAACCGGGGACTAGCGCGGGACACAAGCCAACGCTGAAGCGGAAAAGGAACTGCGGGAGAGGCAGGAGAAACATATGGCAACCACCGTACACGAACCGCCAAAAATCGACAGCCGTCGTTTGCCGGTTCAAAAGCACTCGGAGAACGGTGGCTGGCGGAACCTGGTTCCTGCGGATGGCGACCTGCGTGTTGTGCAGGATTACTCACCAGCCCCGTCTTCGACTGGCATCTGGGTAGTGCTTTTCGCCATCACGATGTCTTTTGCCGCGTTCACCAGTGCTCTGGTTGTTCGCAAGGGTTCATCGCTGGACTGGCGGCACTTCACGTTGCCGTCGATCCTCTACTTCAATACGCTTTTGCTCCTCGCCAGCAGCGTTACCCTGGAAGTCTCACGTCGCCGTGTCGCTACTTTCATGGGCGGTCTGAAAAGTCAGGTGGAGAGCCCGGCACGCTGGCTGTATATAACTTTATTTCTCGGCCTGCTTTTTGTGGCTGGTCAGTATGTCGCGTGGTCGCAGTTGAGCGCCGAGGGGCTTTATTTGGCCACGAATCCCAGCAGTTCTTTTTTCTACGTGCTCACGGCTATACATGCGCTCCATGTGCTGGGGGGGCTGGGTGGCATTGTCTATGTCATAGCCAAGCTCCGCAAGTCGCTTCTGCGGAAGAGCACGCTGGATGCGGCTTCTCACTATTGGCATTTTATGGATGTGCTTTGGATATATCTGCTTTTGTTGCTTTGGATGAAGCTTTAAACAAGACTGCGCATTCAAGGAGGCGCCGTGAGCCAAGCCGATTTAGCAGTGGGAGGACATAATCCGGCAATGGAGCCATCGCCGTTTGCGATTCCGGCAAAAAAGTTGGCGATGTGGCTGTTTATCATCTCCGACATAATGACGTTTGCCGCATGTCTGGTCGCTTATGGATTCCTGCGGAACGCCACTCCCAACTGGCCCAGGCCTTTTCAGGCTTCAGCGGTAATCAACGTGATGGTGATGACGTTCATCCTTGTCACGAGCAGCCTGACCATGCTGCTCGGCGTCCGGGCCGCGAAGGCGGGCGACAGAGCAGGGGCGGTTCGCTGGACTTTCATTACTTTGGCGGGAGGCATTATTTTCCTCGTCCTGCATATTCGCGAATGGGTTGGCCTGATTGGAGAAGGGGTGACGCTCTTCAAGAACCCGTGGGGTACGAGCTTGTTTGGCGGAGCATATTTCAGCGTCACCGGTCTGGAACTCTTGCACGTCATAGCGGGCGTGATCGCACTCCTTATCGTGGGCCTCGGCTATCGCAGCGGACGTTACAACTCCAGTGACATCGAGAATTGCGGCCTCTTTTGGCAGTTTATCAACGTGGTTTGGATGTTCGTCGTACCGTTAATCTATCTCATGAACGTCGCCCGTTAGCGGATTCGGGAGGGAACATCTTATGAACACGACCGAAAAACAGAGTGGCGGATTGGGCGCAGTCGTGGCGGTCTATTTCTGCTTTTTAGCCATCGCAGGGCTGCAGGTGGTTCTTGCATATCAGGGCGCGTCGTTTGTGCCCATGCTTGCGCTGGGCTTTCTGGAGGCGTTGCTGGCGCTCACATTTTTCATGAATCTTCGCATGGAGCGACGTAATCTTGTCGTGTTCATCGCGCTCTTTACGCTTTTCGTGATGGCGACGATGAACTATGGCTGGACCGACAGCTTTCGTCTGCTGAACGGCGCGCCGTTTTCAAAATGACGCATAGAGGGAAAGGCGCGAGACGAGGGCATAGATGTTAAGAGGGAAGATAGAGATGAGGATCGAGCGACCGTTCCTGCTGATTGGGATTGCGCTGGTTGGAGTGGCCATGCTCGCTGCCCCTCCCCCGGTTTTCGCACAGAACTGTGCGCTCTGTTACAGCCAAGCTGCTTCGGCTGGCGCTCGGATGATCCAGGCGCTGCGCAGTGGGATTCTGATCCTGATCGTCCCTCCCACGTTAATGTCGGTTGGCATGATTTTCGTTGTTCGTCGCAAGCAGAATCAGTTTAGAAACGAAGATGACGAGGATGAATCTGACCGGATCGAGTAAGCAGAGGAGAGTCTCTCGAGTTTGCTGACGACCCCATGGCGACCACTCACGCAATACCAGATCCGAGCCTGACCCAAACCCTCACTTCCAAACTGCGGGACTACTACACGCTGACCAAGCCCGAAGTAAACCTTTTGATTCTGATGACCACGTCGGCGGGTTATTACCTGGGCTCGACCGGTCCTCTCAGAATAGCCGGGCTCGTCAACACACTGCTTGGCACGTTGTTGGTCGCGAGCGGCACGGCTACTCTCAATCAGTTTATGGAACGGCGCTACGACGCTCAGATGCACCGCACCGCCAGCCGTCCTCTGGTCTCCGGCAGACTTTCCCCCCGGGAAGCCTTGTGGTTCGGGCTTGGGATGAGTGTGGCCGGAGGTCTGTACCTCGCGGCGAAGGTCAATGGACTGGCGGCATTGCTCGCGATTTCGACACTGCTGGCGTATCTTCTCGTCTACACACCGCTGAAGAGGATTACGCCCCTCTGCACCCTGCTAGGCGCAATTCCTGGAGCAATGCCCACGCTGATCGGATGGGCTGGCGCTTCCGCCCGGATCGACCGGCACGCTTTGTTTCTTTTCGCCATCCTTTTTCTCTGGCAGTTCCCCCATTTCCTCGCGATTGCCTTGATGTACCGTGAGGATTATTCGCGAGCTGGTTTTCGGATGTTGCCCCAGTGGGACAGCGACGGACGCTTCACCAAAGCCGAGATTGTTGGCTTTACCGTGGTCCTGGCGATTACCACCATGCTGCCCTTAGCCGGACGAGGCGGCACAGCTTACTTACTGTGCATGTTCGCGGCGGGGGCATTTTTTCTATATCACACCGCCAACCTGGCGAGGTCGACCTCGAAAATCCTTGCCAGCCGGGTAGTGCATGCCTCGGTGATTTATTTGCCGGTGGTTTTGGCGATCATGGTGGCCTGGAAGTCTTGAAGCTTCTTGATGTACACGATGGGTTTTTGGGGCCACCCCTACCGGCGAGATCGGATTTTCCTTCCCAGCCATGAAATGGTTCCCGCAAATTTGGGTGACAACAATTGCGGCCGGTCTTTTAGCTGTAGTGCCATTCGGAGCTGCACGGGCTGTCGCACAAGACCAAACTGCGGTCTCTGCAAGGCTGCGGGACCTTCATCGCACGTTACCCATCACGAAGTTCTACGACCCTCCACAACCCTTACCCACGGGGAAGCCGGGTGAATTGATCCGCTCAGAGCCCGCCGACGAATACTCCTTGTCAGCCGATTTTTCCGCCTTCCGCATTCTCTATCATTCCCGTTCCGCCGGCGGACAGGATGTGGCGGCATCTGGCGTGGTTCTGGTTCCCGATGGAACACCGCCGGCGGGGGGCTGGCCAGTGATTGCCTGGGCGCACGGTTTTAGCGGCGCAGCCCGCCAATGTGCCCCGTCGCTCCTGAGAAATCTGTATTACGGACCGTTTCTTTCCATGTATCTCAATCTTGGCTACGCCGTGGTGGCAACCGATTACACCGGATTGGGAACCGGTTCCCGAAGTGCCGCGATGGATATTCAGTCCGATGCAACCGATGTGATCGATTCGATTCCCGCAGCGCGCGCGAGCGTGCCTCAACTTGGTCGAAAATGGGTTGCCATGGGCCCTTCCCTTGGAGCTAATGTCACCATCGGCGTGGCAGAGATGGAGGGTGGAATTCGCGACCCCGATTACCTTGGCAGCGTCGCCATTTCCGGTATGGCCGACTGGAAAGATGCGTACGAGCAGCGGGGAAAAGCGCAATCTTTTGGGATGATCGAGTTTGTAGCTTACTCAATCAAAACTTTGTATCCCGCCTTTAAGGTGGAAGACATGCTGACGGAAAAAGCGCTTCCTGCGTATCACCAGATCGATGAGAATTGCAGCAGCACGGGAAACGCTGCGGAGTTCCCAGCGAGTGACAAGTTGAAGGAGGATTGGAAGAACAATAAGTACGTTGAGGAATTTCTTAGCAGGAACATGCTCGGCCAAAAGCCTGCATACGGCCCACTCTTGGTGATCAGCGACGAAGCGGATCCGGCCGGACTGCCCTCGATGACCGAGCAGACCGTTGCTCGCATGTGCAAACGCGGAGACCGCATTCAATTCTACAAATTTTCCGACCCTCAACCTGGGCTAGTTATCGGAGATTCCGTCAGAGATCAGATGGCCTGGATCGGCGCACGATTTGCCGGTCGGTCCGCCTCGAGTAATTGCCCGTCGTCCTGACAAGGCGCGGGTCGGCAAGGCCGCCCGAGCTACAGGGCAGCAGCGACGCCCTGGGGCGCGTGCTGAAAGCAACCGAGCAGCACTACCAGGCGAGTCATCTGTTCATAACTCTCAGCAATACCGACGGGAGAAATGCGTACGCCCGGAAGGACCAATCCCAAATAGAGTGTGGCCATGGCATGGAAGGCATAAAGCCGGAGGCGGATCGCAGTGTCCACCAACTTCTCACCGGCCGCAGCCATTGACGGCTCGGGGCTATGCCGGGCCGCGTCCCCGACCCGCGTCAGGATGGCGCCATTACGAGCCGCGCAGGAGACGTATTCAATGGCCGCGAGCATGCGTTCGCGCTGAATCTTGCGAAACTCAGATCCGGGAAGGTTAGCGCGCAAGAACTGTTCCTCACCGGGGTCCACAAGATTGCGGAAAGCCTCAACATCGACCGAGCGCAGCTGTTCGGTCAAGTTCTCCACGTTGGCAGTTGAGCCAACGTGTCCCTTGGCCAGTACCAGAAGTCCAGCCAGTGCCAGCAATCCAACCAAGACAAGGATGACAGTGACGGTCATTTTTGTATCAGCCTTTGGAGTTCCTGGTTCCAGGTCTCCAGGTCGTGTGTGGGCAATTCCTTTGACGCAAGCTGCGCTTCTCGCTCTGGTGCAAGGAGATAGAACATCCAGATCAATAAACAAGCAAAACCAGTTCCCATCATCATGTCGTTGAGAAGACTCGTTTCTCTGGGTTCAATCTGAGATCGAATAGACGCAATTGCAAGATCCAGGCTTGCGTAGATTCCTAGCCCCAAGGCGATCCCAAATACGTAACTTCGCCATGATAATGCAAAATAACCAGAAAATAGGAACAGGAAGAGAAGCAATCCGCACTGCAGAACACTAACGCTTCGATTTAATACGTCAATCATCACCATGAGGTGCCCCGTGCCTTCTCCTGGCGCGAGCCAAGCGAGACATAAGGCAAGGAGTAGAAGCAGGACCGCCGTCCAGCGGAACAGAGCGCTGCCAACACCACCTAACGCGGGATAATTCCGGAATACATGCGTAAAGACCTCATAGATGACCCCAAAACGCAAACTTGCACTTGCAACGGAACCAAGAGCAAACGCGTAATAATACTCTCCGCCAGAGACCGAGCGGGAGCGCAGCATCACAAACAGCACAACAAATTGCAGAACCTCAAAGCCTATGTAAGAAAGGAAGATAGGAAACTGCTTGTAAAATACGCGGCGAATCAATAGGACCAATAGAATTGCCTGCAGAAGGTGGGGGGCGGTCCACAGGTAGGTTCGAAGATAGTCCAAAGAAAGCATGGGCTATCGCAGCAATATACCCTATGCATTTGCGATAGCCCACAACTCTTTGACAGGCAGCAATATCATGGGTTTGACTGCAACCGAACTAATAACCGGTGGGTTTGGAACATCCTTGCGGATTGCAAACTGGGGCGGGGTTGCCATCTGCCAGAACGGATGCCGGTACGGAAGCCAGGAAAAGCACTACAGCGAACCACAATAAGGTCTTTTTCACGGGGTGAGCTCCTTAGTTGGAATAGGGACTTACACCGTGATAGTCTGCTGTGGGCAGCCCGGCCGCACAAATTACCTAGGTAATTTCAAGTTCCTGAAAACGTAACAAGAATGACGCTGAAATCTGCTTTTGAAGACTTGCGCGAGACTACCTTGCAGGCGATTACCGGCTGCCTGCGCAAGCTGGATTATGTCTCAGGGTTGCGCAATAGAAGGGAAGACTACGCCCATTGGGGGCTGGGACGGGTCCATGGCGATCCACAGGCCAACAAGGCCCTGACGCAGGCGCATCGGTCGCTGGTATCCCAAGTACTCTCGACTCCAATCCGCCAGCTGGTTGACGACGTCGAGCTCTCGAGCAAAATGGCGGGAGTGCCGCCAGCGACTTATGTCGAGCGGCTTCGCAAACGTGGGCAGGGTCTTTTGCCCAGCTCGCCGGGGGCCGGATCAGCACGGCACCTTAATTCAGTGCTGTACGCTCTTTCGGGACTGGTGAAGGCTCGCCGAAAACCGGACGCCATTCGCCGAGCCTCATAGCCGCTCCTACAACTTGCCCTATGACCTCAGCCTGCTGAGGATACCTCAGTGCCCGGGCGGCGACTGGTGACAACGGGTGGGGCTGCAGAATGAGTTCTTCTCGCGTCAGAGTGCACCAGCAGCAGGTGTGGCCATTTCGCGTTTCCACAAAGTAGATGGGGCGTTCGTATTCCGATCTCCAGCCACCATCAAGGACTTTGTTCTTGGATTCGTCAACTTGCACGAAAGTTCCGGGAGGAAGGATCGGGTACATGGTCAAATCTTCGGTCCCAATATAGCCATAGGTGTATTGGCAATTTGCAAACTGCTCCAGATACGCCAAGGGAACCAGGCCCCATTGCTCCACCATGCGTCCAAAGTTCGCGGTACGTTTGGGATCGAAACTGGGGTCGATGCGTACCGGCATTTGTATTGCGGAAATGCTGTCCAGGGCTTCGCTAAAGTGGGACTTGGTCGGCAGGGACACATCCAAGTCAGACGCCATCAGGTTCAAGTCCACGCCAAACCAGGACAACAGCTCTCGGATATCGCGGCGGTAAATGACCGCCAATGAATACAGGCGATAGACGCTGGGAACCGCGCCCTTGGTTTCTAAGTCGGAGAGACGACTGGGAGGGATGGCAAACTCGTCATTCCCGTGTTTCTGCGCGATCCGGGCACTCGCACTTTCGACATCTCGCATGGTGAGACCAAGTTGTTCGCGTAACACACGGAGGTTTTGCCCGCCCAAATACATTTCCGACCCCCAAAACTACTCGCCCAAGTAACTGTAATAATAACAACTTACAGGAACGAGAAGTGTACAACAGAGCTCTATTTTTTCGGAAATCCGAGAACTCAGATGTTTGAGCCGAAAAATGCGTGAAGCCAATTAATAATCTTCAATGCGCTATTTGTTCCAAATTTGTAACTAAAAGTATATTCGTCGTTAGGATTACGCCAGATGCGGTAGCCTTTTTCAGGTGCCTCCCCCCAAACTAAGAAGCCGTAGAGCGACAAGAAATGGGCACGGTTCAGACCGAGCCCGTTTCAAATCAGAAGAAGTTTAAATTCTCGAATATCGCCAGCCTCAGCTTGCGTTCTCAATCGCTTCCACTAGAGGCATTCTTACCAGATGTTCGCTGATGAACCAGACTTGTAATTCATTGCTGCGCAGAACATCACCCACCGCCAAATCGTTGGTTCCCGCGTCGCCCAGTTTGTTGGCGCGTTCCGCCAATTCACGGCACTGGCCGATGATGATCTGGTGAGCGTCCAGCAAGCGAGAGATCTGCACGGGAACCTCTTCTCTGCCGCGTGGCGGACGCTCAATCCTGGTGGTTTCGGCAACATCGTGAGCCATGGCGATGCTCAAACCGCCGAGCAGTTGAATGCGCTCGGCAATCGTATCCACCAGCTCTGCCTGTTCGCCATAGTGCTTGTCGAAAAGCAGATGAAGTTGGTAGAAGGTGGGCCCGGCAACCTGCCAATGCGATTTCTTATAGAGATCGCGAAGGGTCATGGTGTCGGCCAGTAGCTGGTTGAGATGCTCGGTCATTTCCAGGCGGACTGGCTCCTCCAAATCGAGGGGCAAAGCATGGGTCACGGTGCGGTACTGCTGGATTTCGCTGGCGTGTTGGTGAATGCGGGGCTGGGCGTTGATTCTTGAGTTGTGGTTGCCAAATTTGGGGTTTTTCGCCATCGGGATTCTCCTTATTTTCCGACCTGATCTTTAAATTGTACCTTTTCGGGTTGATGTACTGGATACCAAATGTTCATGGTGGGCAGCTTCTGAAAATGAAACTGTGAACGCAACCGGGGAAGATCCAACCCACTTTGGATGATTCAAAGGAACAATTCGATTCTCTCCCCACGAATCCGGATTATTGACTATCATTGAAGGTTCCTATTTATAAGCTGGAGACATCCCACGTGGCAGAGAGCTATACCACAGATCCTGGTACCGCAGAGATCCATAGCAATGGATCGGAAGTGCTCGAAACCCGGGAGTGGCTGGATTCTCTCGATTACGTATTAGCCAAGGGCGGCCCAGAACGCGCTGGCCGGTTGCTGCAACAACTCTCACTGCACGCGCGGCGCGCCGCCGGAGTGAATCTTCCGTTTACCGCAACCACCCCTTATGTGAACACGATTCCATCCACGCAGCAGCCCGCTTTCCCGGGCAGCCAGGCGATGGAACGCCGGATCAAGAGCCTGGTGCGCTGGAATGCTTTGGCCATGGTGATTCGCGCCAACAAAATGCAGGCAGGCATCGGCGGACATATTTCGACCTATGCCTCCGCTGCCACGCTGTATGAAGTCGCCTTCAATCACTTTCTGCGAGCAAGAACCGAAGACGGCGACAGGGACATCGTTTACTTCCAAGGCCATGCTGCTCCGGGAATGTACGCCCGAGCTTATCTGGAAGGACGGCTCTCCACGGAAAAGCTGGAGAACTTCCGCCGCGAGTTGAAGGAAGGTGGCGGACTTTCTTCTTATCCCCACCCCTGGCTCATGCCGGACTTCTGGGAATTCCCCACCGTTTCCATGGGATTAGGCCCGATCCAGGCGATCTATCATGCACGCTTCATCCGTTATCTGGAGAATCGCGGGCTGAAGCAATCGACCGGAGGGAAAGTCTGGGCCTTCCTTGGAGACGGCGAAACAGATGAGCCGGAGTCTCTGGGTTCCATCTCGCTGGCTTCACGGGAAAAACTCGACAATCTGATTTTCGTAATCAACTGTAACTTACAGCGTCTCGACGGCCCGGTGCGCGGGAACGGCAAAATCATTCAGGAACTCGAGGCCATTTTCCGCGGCGCCGGCTGGAACGTGATCAAGGTGATTTGGGGCAGCGATTGGGACGGAGTGATCCAGGACGATCGCGACGGGCTGCTGGTCAAGCGGATGGGTGAGGTCACTGACGGTCAGTACCAGAAATACTTTGTCGAGAGTGGGGCTTATTTTCGGCAGAATTTCTTTGGCACCGACCCGCGATTGCTGAAGATGATCGAGCATTTCTCAGACGAACAACTTTCACGCATCCGGCTGGGGGGACACGATCCGCTCAAGGTGCATGCGGCTTATAAAGCGGCAGTGGAACACAAAGGCGCTCCAACCGTTATTCTTGCCAAGACGATCAAAGGCTATGGGTTGGGAGAAGCTGGCGAAGGCAAGAACATCACGCATCAGCAGAAAAAGCTGAACGAAGACGAACTGCGTCTGTTCCGCTCGCGTTTCGGGATCCCCATTGCTGATGAGGAACTCCACGATGCGCCTTTCTATCGCCCTCCGGACGACAGCCCGGAAATCAAATACATGCAGGAGCGGCGCAGTCATCTGGGCGGCTACTTGCCAGAGCGCAAGGTAAGATCCAAGCCCATCAGCCCAGTGGCGGAGACGCATTTCGAGGAGTTTTACAAAGGCACAGATGGACGTGAGGTTTCAACGACCATGGTCTTTGTTCGCCTGTTATCAAAGTTGTTGCGCGATCCCGAGATCGGAAAACTAATAGTGCCGATTATCCCGGATGAAGCGCGCACCTTCGGCATGGAGGCGTTGTTCCGCCAGGTTGGAATTTATTCCAGCGTGGGCCAGCTCTACGAGCCGGTCGATATGGACACGCTCCTCTATTACAAAGAAGCCAAAGATGGGCAGATTCTCGAAGAAGGCATCACCGAGGCAGGATCCATCAGTTCGTTTATCGCCGCCGGCACCGCGTATGCAAACCACGGGATCAACACGATCCCGTTTTTTATTTACTACTCCATGTTCGGGCTGCAGCGCATTGGCGACCTGATCTGGGCGGCTGCCGACATGCGCACCCGCGGATTCCTGGTCGGCGGAACCGCCGGAAGAACTACGCTGGCGGGCGAAGGCTTGCAGCATCAGGACGGTCATAGTCACGTGCTGGCATTGTCGGTTCCCAATCTGCTGGCTTACGATCCAGCATTTGCATACGAAATTGGCGTCATCATTCAGGATGGCATCAAGCGAATGTATGTCGATCAGGAATCGGTCTTCTATTACCTGACCGTGACCAACGAACCTTTGCCCATGCCGCCCATGCCGGAGGGCAAGGATGTCCGCGACGGCATTTTGAAGGGTCTGTATCGCTTCAAGACTTCGGGGAAGAAAGATGCCAAGTTGCGGGCCCAGCTCTTCGGTAGCGGCACCATCATGTACGAAACGCTGAAGGCGCAGCAGATTCTGGAAGAGAAATACGGCGTCGCTGCCGATGTTTGGAGTGTGACCAGCTACAAAGAGCTGTATCGCGATGGTAACGATTGCGAGCGCTGGAACATGCTGCATCCAGGAGAAGCTCCCCGCGTGCCGTTCGTGACGCAGTCGTTGGAAGGTGCACCCGGCGTGTTCGTGGCGGCATCGGATTACATGAAGGTCCTGCCGGAATCCATTGCGCAGTGGGTGCCGCGTCCTTTGGTGGCTTTGGGAACGGATGGCTTTGGCCGCAGCGAGAACCGCGCTTCGTTGCGCGACTTCTTCGAGGTGGATGCAAAACACATTGTGCTGGCCACTTTGAATGCACTGGTGCGAGACAAGCAGATTGAGCGAAAAGTCTTGCACACTGCGATCAAAGACCTGGGTATCAACCCGGAGAAACCGAATCCAGCCACCAGCTAATAGCGCGGTGTCGGACAGCGCGAAATTTCAGGGAGAAAAAGCTACGTGACAGAATTCAAGCTACCGGAACTCGGCGAGAACATTTCCCAAGGCGACCTCGTCCGGCTCATGATTTCGCCCGGCGCCAGCATCACCGAAGGACAGCCGGTGATGGAACTCGAAACCGACAAAGCAGTGGTCGAAGTACCGTCTTCGGTGAGCGGAACCATCCAGGAGATTCGAGTCAAGGAAGGCGAGAAGGTCAAAGTCGGCCAGGTGATCTTTACTTTCGAAAATGGCGCGGGCGCCAAGGCGAAGTCTGCCGAGACCGTAGCTCCAAAAGCGGGGAATCCAGTAGCCGTCGCTCCTCCGGCGGGAGAAACGGCAAAGCCTCAAGCTCAACCGCAAGCCCCGGTTGTGGATCGCCGTGCTGGTCCCGCTCCTACTGAGTTCAAGCTGCCGGAGCTGGGAGAAAATATTACGCAGGGCGATCTGGTGCGGCTCATGATTGCACCCGGTGCGAAGGTTTCTGAAGGCCAGCCGGTGATGGAACTGGAAACCGACAAAGCGGTGATCGAGGTTCCCTCTTCGGTGAATGGCATTGTTAAAGACATCAAGGTTAAAGAGGGCGAAAAGATCAAAGTCGGGCAGATCGTTTTTACTCTCGAAGGTGGAGGATCGACCCAGCCCAAACAGCAGATGCATGCTCCTGTGGAGCATGCATCCGAGCAGCACGACGCGCGACTCTCGTTCCAGGCGGCCGTCCATGCTGAGGGCAAAACCGTCGATCAAGTGCTCCCTCCAGATCAGCCGCAAACTGTCCCGCCAAGCTTTAGCATGCCCGCACAGCTGGACAAAGTTGCGGGGGCTGATCATCGGGAACCTGTGCCCGCAGCGCCGTACGTAAGGCGCCTTGCCCGAGAAATCGGCGTGCATATCCATGAGGTGAAGGGAAGTGGCCCAGGCGGGCGCATCAGCGAAGACGATGTGAAAGCCCACGCGAAAGCGACGCTTGCCGCTGCTGCAGCTGCCGCGCAAGCGCCACGTGGGACACATTTCGCCCAGCCCTTGCTGCCCGATTTCACCAAGTGGGGGAAGGTCGAGCGCGTGTCCATGCGCGGAGTGCGGCGCAAGACGGCCGAACATCTATGGGAAGCGTGGACCACAATCCCGCACGTCACCCAGCAGGACAAGGCCGACATTACTGAACTTGAGCAGTTGCGTGCCCGCTTCGCGCCTCGAGCCCAGGAAGCCGGCGGCAAGATGACGGTGACCGCCATTGCCCTGAAAGTATGCGCTTCGGCACTGAAAGTGTTTCCGCAATTCAATGCCAGCATTGACCTGGAAAAAGAGGAAATTGTTTACAAGCAATACATCAACATTGGTGTTGCCGTGGATACCGACCGCGGCCTGCTGGTGCCGGTAATGAAAGACGTCGACAAGAAAAACATCGTCGAGTTGGCGGCGGAATTAACTCAGGCCTCGAAGAAAGCCCGCGATAAGAAGCTGACGCCGGCGGACATGGAAGGCGGTACTTTCACCATCACCAATCTTGGCGGCATCGGGGGTACGGGGTTTTCGCCGATCGTGAATTATCCGGAAGTCGCGATCCTTGGCCTCTCGCGTTCCAGCATGGAACCGGTGTGGATCAACGGAAAATTTGAAGCTAGGCAGGTGTTGCCGCTATCTCTATCCTATGACCATCGCCTGATCGACGGCGCCGATGCCGCGCGTTTCCTGCGCTGGATTGCGGAAGCTTTCGAGCAGCCATTCCTGCTGTCAGTCCAGGGATGAGATTGCAGCATCAAATAGGCAGGAAATTCTTCAACCACTAAGGACACTAAGTTACACGAAGGAAAATCGGCGCCAAATAATATCTCTATGTCTGAAACTTCTGGCTTGCGCATTGCGGTAGTCGGTGGAGGCCCGGGCGGTTATGCTGCAGCCTTTCTTGCCGCTGACCTCGGAATGAACGTCACCTTGATCGATCAGGAACTGAACCCTGGCGGTGTGTGCCTTTATCGAGGCTGCATCCCGTCCAAAGCGTTGCTGCACGTGGCCAAGCTGATCGATGAATCGCGCCACGCCAAGAATTGGGGAATCGAATTCGGCGAACCGAAGATTGATCTGGCGCGCTTGCGCGCTTTCAAGGAAGGTGTAGTCAACAAACTTACGGGAGGCCTCGGTCAGCTCTCGAAACAGAGGAAAGTCCAATACATCCAGGGAAAAGCCGCATTTCAAAAGGCGAATACGCTGCGCATTTCGAAGGCCGATGGCACTGAATCCTCGCTCACCTTCGATCGCATTATTGTTGCCACCGGCTCGCGGCCAGCCGTGGTTCCCAGCCTCAAACTCGACTCGCCGCGCATGATGGATTCCACCGGCGCGTTGGACCTAAAAGACGCTCCCGGTACGCTGCTTGTGGTTGGCGGCGGCTACATCGGCCTGGAACTCGGTTCGGTGTATGCCGCACTTGGCTCAAAAGTTTCTGTCGTCGAGATGACGGCCGGATTGCTTCCCGGCGCGGACCGCGATCTGGTTCTTCCGCTACATAAGCGGATCGAGAAAAGTTTTGCGGCGATTCTGATGAACACAACCGTTACCGCGGTCAAAGAGGAATCGAATGGAATTCGGGTAAGTTTCGACGGGCCGGAAATCAAACCGCGCGATCAGCTCTTTGACAAGGTGCTGGTGTCGGTCGGGCGCAAGCCGAACTCGGAAATTTCCGGCCTCGACAAAACTCAAGTTCAGGTGGGGCCTCGCGGCTTTATCCAGGTGAACAAGCAACTGCAGACCCACGATCCCGCCATCTATGCGATTGGTGATGTAGTGGGCGAGCCCATGTTGGCGCACAAGGCGTCACACGAGGGGCGGACTGCGGTCGAAGCCATCGCCGGACACAAAGTCGCTTTCGAACCCAATGCCATTCCTGTCGTTGTTTTCACCGATCCCGAGATCGCCTGGTGCGGACTCACCGAAACGCAGGCGCAAAAAGAAGGTCGCGAGATCAAAGTGGCCAAATTTCCCTGGGCAGCTTCCGGCCGCGCCATGACCATCGACCGCACGGAAGGCCTGACTAAGATCATCTTCGATCCCAAGACCGAGATGGTGTTGGGTGTGGGCATCGTTGGCGCGGGTGCCGGAGAACTCATCGCAGAAGGAGTTCTGGCGGTTGAAATGGCCGCTACGGCTACGGATCTCGCCCTTAGCATTCATCCTCATCCAACGCTGTCCGAAACGATCATGGAATCAGCGGAAGTCTTCTTCGGCACCAGTACGCACATCTATCGGCCGAAGCGCCCGTAGATTCGTCCGATCAAGGATTCTGTTTGCTCGAACGGTGGACCTCCCTTCGATACAATGAACTCTCATCCCGAGCAGGCATCGGCCTCAGGGTATTTTGCGTCTCATGCCCTGGAGAAGGATTCATGGGTTCTTTCCTGAAGCGAGCAGTCTTTTTTTGCTGTCTTGCCATTGGTGCGACGGCGTGGGGACAGTCCTTGCCTTCACCGCTGGCCAAAGCGTCCGCAACTCCCGCCGAAGCGGCTTCCGATCCGCTTGGCCGCGACACTCCCAATGGCACCGTATTCGGTTTTCTTCAGGCCGCGCAATCGGGCAACTACTCAACCGCAGCGCAATATCTGCAGATGCCGGCGGCCAGGCGCCAGACCGAAGGCGCGGACCTCGCGTCCAAGCTGAACGTCGTTGTGAACAACGCCTTCCTAGGGAGCCTCAAGAAGATCAGCAACGAACCCGGCGGAACGCCGCAGGATGGCGTGCCGCTTGATCAGCAAAATATTGGCATGCTCTCCGCAGGCGACGTGGAGACCAGTCTCGTGCTGGTGCACATGGCTGGGCCTTCGGGCCGCATCTGGTTGGTTTCCAGCGATACGCTGGCCAAAGTTCCAGAGCTGTATGACCAGGTGCAAGTGTCTCAAGTGGAGGGTCACCTTCCCATCGTCCTGGTGAAGCACCAGTTCCTGGGCCTGGCGATTTGGTATTGGCTGGCCTTGCTGTTGGCTATTCCTTGCGCCGCATTGCTGGGACGGGTGGTGGTGCAAGTCTTATGGCTCCCCCGGTATTTCTGGGCCCACTATCGCAAGCACCCCATTGTCATCGACTGGAAAACCATTTCGAAACCGCTCTGGTTACTGCTGAGCACGATCATCCATCGCATTTTCGTTGGTTACCTCCGCATCCCTCTGTTGCCCAGGCACTACTACTTCGTGTTGGCGGGAGTGGTCGTCATCATCGGCTTTAGCTGGCTGCTGTTGCAGATCATGCAGCAACTGATGTGGCGGGGAAGACAACGAGCCATTCTTTCAGGGCGCATGGGCACCAGTTCACTCATGCTTCTGGGCCAACGCATTCTCAAAGCTGCGATCGTGCTTATTGCCATCTTTGCCATTCTCGGGGCGCTTGGCTTCAACATGACCACCGCGCTGGCCGGCCTGGGAATCGGCGGAATTGCTGTCGCCTTCGCCGCGCAAAAGACGCTGGAGAATCTCTTAGGTGGTGTGTCACTGCTTGGCGATGAAGTTATTCGGGTGGGCGATGTCTGCCGCTTCGGCGACCGCGTCGGCACCGTGGAAGACATCAGCCTGCGTTCCACCCGCATTCGCACTCCGGATAGGACGGAACTCTCGATCCCCAACGGTTCTCTCGCCACCATGAATGTGGAGAACCTGACGCGGCGCGACAAGATTCTCTTTAATACCAAGCTGGGGCTACATTGGGAGACCACGACCGACCAGTTACGCTATGTGCTGGCACAAATCCGCCGGCTTTTCTATGAGCACGCCAAGGTGGAAACCAATTCCGCTCGCGCACGCCTGATCGCGTTTAGCGATGGTGCGATCATGGTGGAAATATTTTGTTACATCCTCACCCTGGATGGCAACGAAGCGCTGGCCATCCAGGAAGATCTGTTGCTGCGTATCATGGATATTGTGAAGAATTCTGGAACCGCTTTTACCTCTCCGCCGCAGGCTCTCTATCAAGGCCGCGATTCCGCGCCTGACAAGGAGAAGACCGCTGCGGTCCACGAGGAAGTACAGAAGTGGAGAGATGCGGGCAAGATGCCATTTCCGGATTTCGCTCCGGAAGAAATTGCTAAGATCCGCGATTCCTTGCCGTATCCACCGCCAGATTCAGCGGTGGGCGGCAAGTGATCGTTGGACTTGAGGTCCAACCGGGAAGATTGGCATCCAATAACAAGCCGACAGAGGTTCGATAACAACCATGCGTGAAGTCATCATCGCCTCTTCCGTTCGCACGCCCGTGGGACGCGCCTTTAAAGGCACGCTCCGCGCCACCCGTCCCGACGAACTCGCTGCCGTTGCAATTAAAGGTGCGCTCGAACGCGTGCCACAAGTCGATCCCAAAGAGATCGAAGACGTGATCCTCGGTTGCGCTACTCCCGAAGCCGAGCAAGGAATGAACGTGGCCCGCATCGCGTCGCTGCGCGCCGGGTTGCCGGTTGAAGTTTCGGCACTTACCATCAACCGCTTCTGCTCATCGGGCTTGCAGGCGATTGCCATGGCGGCGGAGCGCATCATGAGCGGTGGCGCCGAGATCATCGTCGCGGGCGGCACAGAGTCCATGTCCATGATCCCGATGGGCGGCCATAAAATATCTCCCAATCCCTGGCTGGTGGACCATTATCCCGATGCGTATCTCAACATGGGCCTCACCGCCGAACGGCTCGCCCTGCGCTTCGGCATCACCCGCGCGGCTGCCGACGAGTTTTCGCTGCGCAGTCATCAGAAGGCACTGGCTGCCATTCAAGCGGGTAAGTTCGACGACGAAACAGTTCCCGTGCCCGTGAGTTTCACCACACCAAACGATTCGAAGCCCAAGCGGCAGGAAATTGTTTTCAAAGTAGACGAAGGCCCGCGCGCCGATACTTCGCTCGAAGCTCTCGCTGCGCTCAAGCCCGCTTTCCATTTAAAGGGCACAGTGACGGCGGGGAATTCCTCGCAAACCTCCGATGGGGCCGCCGCCGCGGTGGTCATGTCCGCCGACCGCGCCAAAGCTCTTGGCATCAAGCCGCTGGCACGTTATCTGGCATTTGCCACTGCAGGGTATAAACCGGAAGAAATGGGACTTGGACCGGTGTTTGCTATTCCCAAAGCTCTGAAGATGGCCGGACTCAAGCTCAGCGACATCGATGTGATCGAGCTGAACGAGGCCTTCGCCGCGCAGTCGCTGGCCGTGATCCAGGAAGCCGGACTTGATCCCGAGCGTGTGAATCCCAATGGCGGAGCGATTGCTCTGGGTCATCCGCTTGGCTGCACGGGAGCAAAGCTGACTGCGACTATTATTCGCGAGATGAAGCGCCGGAACGCTCGCTACGGGATGGTGACCATGTGTGTCGGTGGGGGCATGGGTGCAGCGGGCATATTCGAAAACCTGAATTGACCGAGGAACACGCAGAGGACGCCGAGAATACAGGTACAAAACACGTAAAATGACTTTGATTTAGGCTCTATCGTTGGATCCCTGCCCGAACTACAATTGATTTTATTCGGCGTACTCGGCGATCTCTGCGGTTGAAGAAGAGGTTTTATGGCCACGACAGCGATTCCCAGCACCAAGATTTCCGGCGGCAACTTCCTGCTCGAAGAGCGCAAACCCAACGAAGTCTTCACTCCCGAAGATTTCACCGAGCAGCACCTGCTCATCGCTCAAACGGCGGAGGAGTTTGCCGTCAATGAGATCGTCCCCAATATTGAAAAGATCGAGCATAAGGACTTCTCTGTCTCCCGCGACTTGCTGAAGAAAGCCGGCGACCTCGGCCTCAGCGGAGTCGAGATCCCGGAAGCCTACGGCGGCATTGAAATGGACAAAGTCACGGCCGCTGTCATCGCCGACCACATCGCCAAATATGCCGGCTTTGCCACCACATGGGGCGCGCACAGCGGCATTGGCATGCTGCCCATCGTTTATTTCGGAACCGAGGAGCACAAAAAAAAATATCTGCCGCGCCTGGCCTCGGGAGAAATCGTGGGCGCGTATTGCCTCTCGGAAGCTTCTTCGGGTTCCGACGCGCTGAATTGCCGCACGCGGGCTGAGCTTTCATCCGATGGAAAGCATTACGTCCTAAATGGCGAAAAGATGTGGGTTACCAACGCCGGCTTCGCCGACCTGTTCACCGTCTTCGCGAAAGTGGACGGCGAAAAATTCACTGCGTTCCTGGTGGAACGCACGCTTCCCGGCCTTTCGATCGGCGGGGAAGAGCACAAGATGGGCATTCGAGGATCGTCCACTTGCCCGGTTATCCTTAACGACTGCAAAGTTCCCGCCGAAAACGTGCTCGGGGAAATTGGCAAAGGCCACGTCATTGCCTTCAACATCCTCAACGTCGGCCGCTTCAAGCTGGGAGCGATGTGCGTGGGTGGAGGGCGCGTTTCTCTCGAAAATGCGATTGCTTATGCCAAGCAGCGCAAGGCTTTCAACAAAACCATCTCCGATTTCGGCCTGGTGCGCGAAAAGCTGGCTAACATGGCGGTGGGCATCTACGTCGGCGAATCTCTGGTCTATCGGACCGTGGGCATGATGGACGTGGCGCTCGCGGAAGTCGACAAGTCCAGCCCCGATGCAGCCAAGGAAACCCGCAAGGCCATTGAGGAATATGCCGTCGAGTGTTCGATCATCAAGGTCTGGGGCTCGGAGATGATCGACTATGTCGTCGACGAGACCATGCAAATCTACGGCGGCTATGGCTTCGTCGAGGAATATCCCGCCGAGCGCGCGTATCGGGATGCCCGCATCAATCGCATCTTCGAGGGCACGAATGAAATTAACCGGCTGATCATTACCGGATTTCTGTTGAAGCGGGCCATGTCCGGCCAATTGCCGCTCATGCCCGCCATCAAGAAGCTGATGGATGAAGTTCTTTCCGGCCCGTCCCTCAGCGAGGACCTCGAAGGCCCATTCGCCGAAGAACGCAAGCTGGTCGCGCAAGCCAAAAAGCTTGGCCTGTTCGTTGCCGGAGCCGCTACCCAGAAATACATGCAGGCGATCCAAGACCAGCAGGAAGTCATGGGAGCAATTGCCGACATGGTCATTGAGACTTATGCGATGGAATCCGCCGTGCTGCGCGCGCAGAAGATCGTCGAGACTAGAGGTGAGACTGCAGCAGCCCTTCCCATTGCCATGACGCGAGTCTACATGTCGCAGGCCATGGAGAAGGTTGAAGCGGCAGCGAAAAAGATCATCGCCGCGGTTGCTGACGGAGACATGCTGCGCACCCAGCTCGCAGTTTTGCGCCGCCTGGTCAAGCATGAGCCGTTCAACACCATTGAACTCCGTCAGCAGATCGCGCAGAAGATGATTGAGCGGGGCAAGTACGCGATTTCCTAGTCGGTAGTGCGTTATCGATCGCGACTGTAGTACGATTTCGCCATGCCTTCATCCCCTTTGTCCCGGCGGTCTTTCCTGGCCTTGTCGGCAATGCTTCCCTGGGCTTTCTCTGCCCACGCATCGGCATCGCTCCCAGTTGGTCTTGAGCTATATTCGGTTCGCAACTCGTTAAAGCAGGATCCCGAGGGCACGGTCCGGGCCGTTGCCCAAATGGGGTACCAAGGGGTTGAATTCTACGCGCCGTATTTCGACTGGACCGAAGCCCAGACCCGGCAGATGAGAAAGCTGCTCGACGATCTCGGCATTCGTTGTTTCTCGACCCATAACGACGAATCGTATTTGAGCGCAACCAACCTTTTGCGCGCCCGGGACATGAACTTGATCCTGGGCAGCAAGTACGTTGTCCAGGCGAGTACATCACCGAAGGTCCGTTTGGACGAGTGGAAGGCGGTTGCGGACGGGCTGAACGCCGCTGCTGAGAAGCTTGAACCCGCAGGGTTGAAGGCGGGCTACCACAACCACCAGCCGGAGTTCACTCCTATTCAAGGAAAGCGGCCCATCGAAGTACTGGCCGAAAATACGAAATCATCGATCATGCTGCAACTCGATGTGGGCACATGTCTGGAAGCCGGATCGGACCCGGCAGCTTGGATTCGAGCGAATCCCGGGCGAATCCGATCGATTCATTGTAAGGACTGGTCCCCCGAAAAAGAAAAGGGATACACAGTTTTATTTGGGGAAGGCGTCGCTGACTGGAAAAACATCTTTGCGGCGGCCGAGGGCACTGGTGGCGTGGAGTATTACCTGGTCGAGCAGGAAGGCAGCCGACTATCCGAACTCGACACAGCGCGGACCTGCCTGCAAACATTTCGTAGCAAGTATTCCGGCTGATTGGTCACTAACAATGCTCACCTAGGCGCGGACGCCTCGTCTGCGCAACCAGCTTTAGCTCGCCCGTGAAAGCAGGCTGACGCCTGCAGGGCAAGTGAGGGCACCCGCCCCTGCGCGATTTCGAATGATTTCCACCTTTCCCGTCTCATCCTCTCTCTGATAAAACTGTCCGCATGAAATTCCCCATATTGTGCCTCGTCGCCACTATCGTGCTTGCCTTGGCCTCCACTCTTGCGGCCCAATCGAATTCAGCGGCGCCGCAGGACTCCGCTACTTTCGACGCTGACGGGACCGCGCACCTCACCCGCGTGATCCCCATGCCATCCACCATTAGTCCGGAAGCGCAAAAGTGGCTGGCGGAGATTACGCAATATAAATCCGAGCCGGAGACGCTCGCCGAACGGCGTGCTCACACGGATGCTTGGCGCAAGCAAGACTCTGCCGAAGCGCGGAAGCTTTATCCGGTGAACCTCGAGGAAACCACTACCGCCGGCGTTCGCACCGACATCATTACGCCGCTCTCCACGCCTGAAGCCAACCGGAGTCGCGTGCTCATCAATCTGCACGGTGGAGGATTTAATTCTGACTCGGGCTCTCTCATTGAGGGCATTCCGATCTCAAACCTTGCGAAGATCAAGGTGGTCTCGGTGTATTACCGGTTGGCGCCGGAGAACCCTTTTCCCGCGG
>Ga0182024_10002273_pt1 | contig 48084 bp, 42 predicted proteins | sample P32metaG_FD_120480 | JGI IMG/M metagenome (GOLD analysis project Ga0182024, IMG submission 120480) | Permafrost microbial communities from Stordalen Mire, Sweden - P3-2 metaG (Illumina Assembly) | ecosystem: Environmental > Terrestrial > Soil > Wetlands > Permafrost | place: Sweden: Stordalen... | reverse complement strand
GGGGCTCGTGCTTGTCGAAGCCGATCCCAGCGACGTGGAACCGAAGGCGATGCAGTATGACGACCACCGAGGAACGGCCCGGTTCTTGGCCAGGGTCCGCGAATGCCGCGATGCGGTCGCCGCAAGAAAGCCTCTTCCGCTGCTTCCCCCGCAGCCCGGCCAGCCGCGTCGCACCTGCGCCCAGCAGTTCTTTCGCGGGCTCCCCGAGGCCCAGTGGTCGCCGGAACTCAATGCCAAGCTGTTGCAGATCGCGCAGACGAACGTCGCGATGTACGACGCGTACATCTCCGAAATGCAGGAAATGCCGAGGGATGAAGCCTGGCTCCAGCAGCACGTGCGCTCGCTCGGCTCCCGTCCGGTGCGCGTGCTGACGACGGGCAACCACGGCGTCGGCCACTTACCGGCACGCAATGCGAACGACCCAAAACACATCGAATACGAGCGTCAGATTGCGCTGGCAGAGGCGCGCTGGCTCACGCTCTCCTCGAACGCGAAACAGATATTTCCTCGCCACAGCTCAGAATACATCGAGTTCGACGAGCCGAACGTCGTCATCGATGCGATCCGCGAGGTGTATCGGCAGAGTCGCGACCGCTAGTCCGGAATTTCGGCTTGGCGCAAGGCGGCGTCGAGCGCCGTCCAGGGCTCGGACACGCCGCTACTCTATCACGTGACGCACCGTCCACTCCCACGCCACGATCGTCGTATCGTGCTACGCGAGAATGTTCAGAACGCGGCGGATTTCAGTGGCGCGCGGGTCGGTGCGATGCGCGAGTGCGCTCTCGATGAGATCGTCGCGGCGGGCGCGGTGGAGGCCGTATGCGGCGGCGAGTGCGACGGTACCGTCGGTATCGCGGAGCGCGCGTTCGAGCAGGGGGATGTAGGCGCGGCGTGAGGCGCCGTCGATGGCACCGTAGCGTTCGGCGACGACGTACGAGGAGTAGGCGCGTTCGAGGGTCGGGTCGACGATCTCGGCTTCGCATTGGCCGAGCGATTCGATGGCGGCGACCCGCAGTTCGCCTTCTTCTTCGTCGAACGCTTTGGCGAGGATGCCGGCGCACCAGGCGTCGCCGACGATGCCCAGGCCGTCGAGCACGCGACGGCGTTCGCGTTCGTCCAGCTCACCGGCGTCGGGATCGACGAGCGCGGGCCAGGTGATCAAGTGTGACATGAACGCGACCGGACCGGTTTGGGTCCACGACGGTGCGTGACCGAGATGAACGGTTTCGACCGGTGAGACGGCAGTGACGACCGGTTTCGAGGATTGCGGCCAGAAGCGTGCGATGCCGATCAGCAAGATGCCCAGGACGGCGAGGATGATCCCCGGGACCAGCAGTTCACCGACGTGTGGCATCAGGACGCGCGGACGACGCTACGTTCGCGCTGCTGCGGCTTCGAGCGTGTCGCGCAGCGCGGCGCGCAGGTCGCGAAGCGCCGCATCGAGCGCGGCGTTCTGGGTTCCGGCCAGGACGCGGTGAAACTCTTCGTTCGGCAGCGCGATGACGTTGGTGAACGTCGAGATCAGCGCGCTGCGATACGCGTTCATTGCTTCGCTGCCCGGCGGTTCGATGAACGTCGTCGGCAACAGCTCGGCGAGCACGAGCCACGGACGAGCGCTGCCGAGCGGATCGCTGCCGAGCGGTTCGATGTGCGGCGTCAGCCGCGCGACGTCGATCGGTCCCTCGAGGACGACCGTCGCGGCGCCGCTGCCGTTTTCGTCGCCCGGTCCGGCTTCGGCCAGCGCGTGCACGAGCTCCATCAGCGCCGCGCGGCTGGCGCGGTCTTCAATGTCTTTCGAGGTGAGCGCGTAGCGTGGCATGCGCATTTTGATGAACAGGCGGTCGACGACGCCGCGCAATGCTTCGCGTTCGGCCGCGAGCTTGCCGGGCACGTCGCCGTTGAGTCCGACGAACGCGGTCGGCAACAGCGTGCGGATTGCGAACAGGTGCGTGATCAAGCCGCCGTAGTCGGACTGCTCGAGGAACGCCAGCGCGCGTTCGAGCGCGTCGTGTGCGAAGACGAGTCGCACGCGGCGCACGGCCGGCAGCGCTTCGTGTTCCGGCGGTGCTTGCGGGGTGAGCGGCGCGGCGACGTCAGCGACGACCGCCTCGATGAGTTGCGGCTCGAGGGGTTCGGTGACGGCGGCCGCGATGGGCGCTACCGGCTCGGGTGCGAGCGGCTCGGCGATCTGGGCGAGGGCAGGTTCGGGTTCGGGTTCGGCGACTGGGGGTTCGACGACCGGCGCGCGGAGGTGCGTGGCTTCGACGAATGCGTGCAGCGAGTGAGCGATCGTATCGAGGCTCTCGGCTTCGACCGTGGGTGCGACCGGGCCGGCGGCGACGTCGGCGTCAGGCATCGCCTCGAGTTCGGCCGGGGCGATCGTGTGCGCGGCAGGCGCGCGTTGCGGCTCGACCGCCGGTTGCGGGACGATCTCGACCGCGGGTTCGGGCTCGGCGTGCAGCGGTTCGGCGACGGCGGCTTGCGGTTCGGGCGTCGGGAGAAATTCCGGCTCGGCGATCGGAGCTTCAACCGCGGCGACCGGCTCGCGCGCGGGCGGCGGTGCGGCGACCGGAGCCGGTTCGACGATCGGCGGCGGGCCTGGTTTGGTCGGGGTGGGCGTGAAGCGCGCTTCGAGCGCGTCCTCGTCGTAGCGGAACGTCGCGCGCTCGGGCGGCGGCGCCGGCGAGGCGATCGTCGTGGAACGACGCGGCGGTTCGGCTTGCGGCGGTGCCGCGGCGGCCTGCGGCGGCGCGGCTTGCGGCGGCGCTGCCGGCGGCGGCTCGGCGGCGGGAGCGGGGAGCGCGGTGCGCCCGGTGGGGGGGAGTTGGATTTGCGCGGCGCGCTGCTGGTCGGCAATGTCGTGCAACACGTCGACCGTGCGCGGTGCGATCCCCGACACCGAGAACGGTAGGCCGGTCGCGCGCACGGCGAAGGCGGGGGTGGAGCGCACGCGCACCGCCGGCGACGAGATCGCGAGCGTTCCGCCGCCGTCCCACGTTGCGTCGAGGTGCGCGTCGATCAGCGTTCCGGCGGCCAGCGGTGTGTTGACGATGGTGCCGAAACGAACGACGACCTCGACGCCGGGATCGACGTCTTCGAGGACGAGGCCGTGTTTCGACCACAGCACCGAACCGCCGTCGACGTCGAGCAGCGGCACGTCGTTGACCAAGGTCGAACCTGGGAGATACGCGGTGTGCCGCGGGAGCTGACCGCGTATGGCGAGCCGGCTCGCGGCACCGTCGCCGGTGTTGCGCACCGCCAGCCGCAGATACAGCGGTTCGCCGGCGTCGACGGTCTCGGACGGTTGCGTGCGCAGCGTCGCGCCGTCGTCGAAGCGCGCTTCGGCCATCGTCGGAATCGTGACCGGTGACAGCGCGAGCGGCAACAATCCCACCGCTTCGAGGCGCGCGTTGATGGTGATCGCCGTTCCGCGCGCGACGAGCCGCGCGAGTCGCAGCCGCATCGTCGCTTCGGCACGTGCGCCGGGCGCGACGTCGCCGAAGAGCAGCGACGTGCCGACGCGCGTCGCGCCGTCGACCGACTCGATGCGCGCGTCCGCCGTGATGTCGACCTGCAGGCGCACGTCGCGCGCGGTGTCGGTCCCTTCGTTGATCATCACGATCTCGACGTCGCCGTGTCCGCTCGGGCGCAGCGCTTCGCCGGCCGGATATGACAAGAGCGATGTCGTCGGTGCAAACCGCGAGCGCGAGCGCACCAACAGCTCGATTTGGCCGAGCGGCAGCGCCGGCGTTTGATCGCTGTCGAGGCGCGCGCGCAGACGGAGCTCGGAGCGATCGGCGATCGGTGAGGCGACCGTCGCGAACAGCGTGATCGTGCGCGTCGCGCCTGGTGCGAGCGTTCCTACGTCGATTCCGCTGGGCTGGACGCGCGCATCGCTGCCGCCGTCGGAATAGCGCAATGATTGCAGGGCGGGATCCGCTTCGACCGCGATGCGCACGCCGGTCGCCTGGGCGGTACCGTCGTTGGCGATGCGAATCGTCGCGCGAACATCACCGCTCGGCACGACCTGCGCCGGACCGTCGAGCGTGAGCGCGTTGCGCGACTCGAGGAAGCGCGGCGACGAACGGACCGTCAGCGATCGTTCGAACGCGCGCGAACCGGTCGACCAGCGCAGCGAACCGGCGATCGGCAACGGCGTGCCGTCGACCGCCGGCGAGACGACGTACGCGTCGACAGCGGCCTCGACGCGGCGGCCTGCCTCGATGCGGGTGAAGATGAACGTGCCGGGCGCGTCGCTCTCGCTCACCGAACGCCCGTCGATCGCGCGCGAGCCGGGCGCGTAGCGCAGCCCGTCGGGCAGCGTCAGCCTGACGCGAACGTCGTCGGCGGCGCAGGTTCCGTCGTTCTCGGCGATGACCGCAACGCGCACCCGCCGGCCCGGTTCGACTTCATTGGGGGCGTCGACGAGCAGCCGCGTTCCTTCGGTATCGAAACGGCTCGCGCTGCGCACCGTGAGCTCGGCGCGGTCGAGCTCGAACTCGGCGGTTTCAGCGGACGCGACCGCGCCGCCGAGAACGATGCGCGTGTTGTCGTCGAGCGGCGATTCGATGCGCGCACGGTATTCGACCACCAGCGATGCGCCGGCCGCCAGCGCTTGCGAGGCGATCGTGGCGTTGCCGAAACCGAACGGGTCACCGCCGCGCTCGTCGATTGCGACCTCGCGGCCGTCGATCTTCGCGCTGCCGGCGAGATACATCGTGCGGTCGGGAACCGGCAGCACGACGACGACGTCGTGCGCGGTCGCGTGCCCGCTGTTGTGCACGCGCGCGGCGACGTGAATCTCCTCGCCCGGTTCGGCGACGCGCACCGCTTCGAGCGCTGCGATCGTATCGGGATTGTCGAGCTCCGGCGCGCTGACGGCGACCAGGCGTGCGACGTTCGAACCGATGACTTCGGTCTCGTTGCTGGCGAGCGCGGCCTGCAGTTCGAGCGTTGCGCCGTTCTCGATCGTCGGCGCGACGACGTAGGCCAGCGCGATGCGGCGTTCGACGCCGGGCGGCACCTCGCCGACGTCGGCGCCGTTAGGCCCCAGCAGGCTCGTTTCACCACGCGTATCGTCGAGCAACCGCTCGTCGACACGGGCGCTGCCGGGAACGTAACGCAGGCCGTCCGGAAGATTGAAACGTACCCGCAGACCGGTCGCCGACGCGCCGCCGAAGTTGTAGAAGGCGAACGTGGCCCGAACCGTCGCTCCAGGTTCGACCGTCCGGTCGGGAGAAACGACGAGGGTTCGTAGCCCTTCGGGTAACGACGGCGCGCCCGGCGCAAAAGCTTCCGTCAGGGTCCGCATCAGTTCCGCCCCCGTTCGGCGATTCCGGGTCGCCGACCTCGCTTGCAGGTGTCATGACGACGATCGCCCGCCACGCCGACTACTTGTGCTCCGCCATCGCCCGTTTGGGGTCCGAGAGCGCCTTTGAAGTCCTGGCCCGCGCGAAGGCGATCGAAGCCGGCGGGCGCCGCGTCGTACACATGGAGATCGGCGAACCGGACTTCGACACGCCCGATCACATCAAGCGCGCCGGCATTGCGGCGATCGAGGAGAACTACTCCCACTATTCTCCATCGGCAGGGATACCCGAGCTTCGTGAGACGATCGCGGAATACGCCAGCAAATACCGTGGCCTGACGCCGGCCTATGCCCCGCACAACGTCGTCGTCGGCGCCGGGGCGAAGCCGATCATTTGGAACCTGCTTTCGGCGTTGCTCGACCCGGGCGACGAGCTGGTCTATGCCGACCCCGCCTATCCCGCCTACGCGTCGGCGGCCAGCTATCTGCAGGCCAAACCGATCCCGGTCCATCTGCTCGAATCGCGGAATTGGCGGCTCGATCTCGACGAGCTCGCGGCCAAGGTCGGGCCGAAGACGAAAGCAGTCGTCATCAACTCGCCGCACAATCCGACCGGCGGCGTGCTGTTGCGCGAAGACCTCGAGCGCATCGCCGAGCTGGCGGAACGCCACAATTTTCTGGTGATCTCCGACGAGATCTACTCGCGCAATCGGTACGTCGATTACTTCCATTCGATCTCGCAACTCGAAGGAATGCGCGAGCGTACCATCATCGTCGACGGCTTCTCGAAAGCGTACGCGATGACGGGCTGGCGCCTGGGCTACTGCATCGCGCCCGAGGAGATCGCAACAGCCGTCACGCTGTTCAATAACAACACGTTCTCCTGTGTGGCGACGTTCGTGCAACGCGCCGGCATCGCCGCGCTGACCGGTGACGATGCGCCGGTCGAGCGCATGAACGAGATTTTCCGCGAGCGGCGCGACGCGATCGTTTCCGGGCTCAATCGTATCCCCAACGTGTCATGCACGCTGCCGGAAGGCGCTTTCTACGCGTTTCCCAACGTCTCGCAGATCACCGGCGACGACAAACACCTCGCGCGCTGGTTGCTCGAGAATGCCGGCGTCGCGTGCCTGGGCGGTTCGAGCTTCGGACCGGCCGGCGCGGGCTATTTGCGCTTCTCGTACGCCGCCTCGCTCGACGACATCGCCTGGGCGCTCGAGCAGTTGCGCGTCGCGTTACCGCGCTATCAGGGGTAGCTAACGGAACGTCGCGACGCGCGTCCCGGCGAACGGAACGCCGCAGGCGAGCGCCTCGCGCACGCGGCGCCGGGCGTGCTCGATCGCTTCGGCGACGGTCGCCCCGTTGGCGAGCGACGCGGCGATTGAGGTCGCCAACAGATCACCGGTGCCGCGCACGTCGGCGTCGAGCCGCGGTGCGACGAGCTCGCGCGTACGGTGTCCGTCGGCCAGCACGTCGATCGCATCGCCGTGCAGATGACCGCCCTTGATCAGCACGGCTTGCGCACCGGACGCGAGCAGAGCGTGCGCGGCGACGCGCATTTCGGCGACGTCGCGCACCGGCCGGCCGGTGAATGCAGCGGCTTCATCGAGGTTCGGCGTGATCAGCGTCGCGCGCGGAAAGAGCGCCTCGTACAACGCGGCTCGCGTCGCGTCGTCCCCGAGCACGTCGCCACCGGTTGCGGCGAGCACCGGATCGACGACGACCGGCGCGCCGGGAAATGCGCCCAGTGCATCCGCGACCGCGCGCACGGCGCCTGCCGAAAGCAGCGCACCGACGTGAAATGCGTCGACCTCGGCGGCATGCAGCGCGTCGAACTGCGCGCGGATCACCGACGCATCGATCGCAGCGCGCGCGCGTACGTGCAGCGCATCCTGCGCGCTCACCCCGGCGACGACGCACACCGGCCGTACGCCCTCGTGATCGAGCGAGAGCACCGCGAACGCGAGCCCGGCGAAAGCCAATGGATGCGTCGTGCCCACCGTCGCGACGACGGTCATGACGGCGCTGCGTTCCAGCGCGCGACCAGCTCGCGCGCGGCCGATTCCGGATCGTCGCACACCAGCGCGGAGATCACCGCCGCCATTGCAACGCCCGTTTGGCGGACACGCGCGATCGTCGGCGCCCCGATACCGCCGATCGCCGCGCACGGGAGTTCGGTCGCCTCGACGACCGCGCGCGTTCCGCTCAGTCCGATCGGCAGCCCTGCATCGTGCTTCGACGGCGTCGCAAAGACCGGGCCCGCGGCGACATAGTCGATCAATGCCGGATCCGCGGCCCGCGCCTCGGCCGGCGTCCCGCACGAGAGCCCGACGATCGCGCCCGGCAGGGCGCGCCGCAGTTCGGCCAAGTCGATCGCAGACGCGTCCTCTTGACCCAGATGCACGCCGTCGGCGAGGCGGGCCATCCTCACGTCATCGTTGACCAGCGCCGTCCCGCCGGACTCGCGCACCCGGTTGACGATCGCCAGCAACGTCGTTCCGTCGACTCCGGTCTTGGCGCGCACCTGGAACAGACGAATCCCACCGCGCAACAAGGCCTCGGTGAACGCGATGGGTTCACCGAGTGCGGGATCGACCAGCGCGTAGACCCCCTGTAAACGCGAACGAGGAGCGTCGCCGCTCCCCGTCGTCGTCATGCGCGCAAAGTCCTTACTGCTCGGGATTTTGCGGATTGACCACGGCAACGGTGATCGATCCGACGGCGCTCGTCGGCACGAACGTCGTGCCGAGACCCGTGCCGGTGATGCTTCCCGCCGTGGCGCTGACGACCACACAGTAGGGAAAGCTGGTGGCGAGCGTCGAGCCGGCCGGCGCGGTCAGGCTCGTCGGCGCCTCGAAGATGATGTTCGCCTCGTTCACCGGATCGATCGCGATGAAGATGCTGAAGTCGGCGGTGAACGGACTCGTGACCGCGCCGATCGTCTGGGTGATCACCGCGCACGGTTTTTGCTGACCGGACGTATTGGCGGTGTATGTTCCCGACGACACGAGGGCGGCCGACCAGCGGAAATTGTTGTTGGAAAGGACGCCGTCGCCCTTGAGGGCCACCGCGCTCAGCGCGATGCTTGCGCCGGGAAGCACGCGCGCGATGTTCGTCGGACCGACCGTGGTGACGACGACCTTATCGGGCGTGTTCGCGCCCGAGGAGTTCAGGACGCTCCCGCCGCCGCTACAAGCGCCGAGCGAAGCGGCGCCCAGGACAGCCAAGGACAGGACGATCCGACGCATGGATTGCGACTCCCGTAGCAACGGAAACACCGGGGCAATGTTTGAGGGTGCCGCCGGGCGGAGCGAGCGTTCCGTAGCCCCGTGGAGGGTTCCTCTCTGCCGCGAACTCGGCTAGTCGGCGGCCGCGATCGGGACCGTGACGTCGAACGGGGCGTCCGCGCCTTCGCGCAACGCCGGCGCGATCGTCAGGGTCCACGAGCGTTTCACGCCGCCCAGCCGCGGCGCGGAAAACGCCAGCGAACCGGTGTATTCCGCGCCCGGCGGGAGGGGAACGCCTTCGAAGAGATGCCGATCGGTGACGGTCCAATCTTTCGTTGCGAGCACGCGATAGATGCCGCCGCGATCGTCGCGCAACACGCTGCGGCCGTAGGGCAACAGCGTCACGTAGTTGTCGCCTTTGTTCACGAAGGTTACGACCACGTCGATGCGATCGGGATAGAAGTCGACCTTCTTCACCGTAACGTGCAGGTTCGACGCGTCGGCCGACGACGACGACGCGAACGCGCGGTAGGGCTTGCCGGGATCCTTGATGTGCAGCGCGCCGTGCTCGGGTAAAACGCCGAGCGGTACCGTCGCGGTGAGTTTTCGCTGCTTGTCGGCGACGTGATCGATGAACGACAGATCCTCGCGCACGAAGTAGACGCGACCGCGGTCGTCACCGCGCGCGCCGACGATCGTCGCGCGCTCGATCGTGATCGCATCGGCGCTGAACACGCTGCGATACGATGCCACATCGCCATAATAGTGCCGCAGGTCGTCCGTGAGCAGCGCGAATGCCGTCGCGTAATCGCTGTGCCTGAGCGCGTCGACATAGCGCTGCACGAGCGCGGTCTGCGGATTGTGCACCGGCACCGGTCCGTACGAGATCGGGGGCGGCGTGCTCGTCCCGGGTGCCGCGCCGATCGTCGCAGCGCAGGCCAGCGCGCACGCGACCCTGGTGAGGACGTTCACGACGATTCTCCGAGCAACAGGTCGGTGATGCGCAGCAAGTCGGCCGGATCGGCGTAGCGCAGTTCGATCGTTCCACCCCGCTCTTGTCGCACCAAACGCACCTGGGTCGCGAAGCGGTATCGCAGGCGTTCGACGAGCGCTTCGTCGTCCGTGCCGGCGCGCCGCGCCGGCGTTGCGACGCGCGCAGTGCGCCGTCCGCCGGCGTCCTGCCCGAGGCGCTCGAGCGCGCGCACCGACAGCTCCTCGTCGATCGCGCGGCGCGCCATCGTTTCGCGCCGTTCGACGGGCAGCGCGAGCAGCGCGCGCGCGTGTCCGGCGCTGAGCTTTCCGTCGCGCACGTATTGTTTGATCGTGTCGGAAAGCGAGAGCAGACGCAACGCGTTCGCGACCGTCGGCCGGCTCTTGCCGACGCGTTGCGCGACGTTTTCTTGCGTGAAACCGAAGGCTTCCATCAAGTGCGCGAAGCCCATCGCTTCTTCGAGCGCGTCGAGGTTTTCGCGCTGGAGGTTCTCGATGATCGCGACCTCGAGCGACTCGCGGTCGTCGGCGGGGCGCACGATTGCCGGGATGGTGCGCAGGCCGGCCGCCTGTGCCGCGCGCCAGCGCCGCTCGCCGGCGATGAGCTCGAAGCCTTCACCACGCTCGCGCACGATGATCGGAACGAGGACGCCGAAGGCCTCGATCGAGCCGCGCAGCTCGTCGAGCGCCTCGGCGCCGAAGGTGCGGCGCGGCTGGTGCGGATTGGGAGTGATGCGGTCGAGTGCGATCTGCGCAAGGTCGCGCTTCGCCGGCGCGGTCGTGACGTCGGCGGTATTGTCGCCGCCGAGCAACGCGCCCAGCCCGCTGCCGAGCCCGCGCCGCGCGCTCATGACGCGAGCTCCCGCGCCAGCGACAGATACGCCTGCGCGCCGCGGCTGCGAACGTCGAACAAGATCGCCGGTTTCCCGTACGACGGCGCCTCCGAGAGACGGATGTTGCGCGGAATCTGCGTCGCGAAGACGCGATCGGGAAAGTACCGGTGCACTTCTTCCAAGACTTCGGTGGCGAGCTTGGTACGTCCATCGAACATCGTGATGAGCACGCCGCGAATCGTCAGGTCCGGATTGAGCCCTTCCTTGATGCGGCGCACGATTGCAACGAGTTGACTCAAACCCTCGAGCGCGTAGTACTCGGCCTGCACCGGAATGATCACTTCTTGCGCCGCGGTCAACGCGTTGATGGTCAGCAAACCCAGTGACGGCGGACAGTCGATCAAGATGATGTCGTACGCGTCGAGCACGCTGGAAAGCGCGATTTTCAAACGATTTTCGCGCTGCAGCACCGAGACGAGCTCGACTTCGGCGCCGGCCAAGTTCAACGTCGCCGGCACGATGGTGAGATTCTCGACTTCGGTCGGGCGCATCGCCTCGGCGATCGGCAACCGCTGCAGCAGCACGTTGTAGATGTCGTGTTCGACCGCGCGTTTGTCGACGCCGACGCCTGTCGTGGTATTTCCCTGAGGGTCGATGTCCACGACGAGCACGCGCCGCCCGAGCAGCGCGAGCGAGGCACCGAGATTGACGGCAGTGGTCGACTTGCCGACCCCGCCCTTTTGATTGACGATCGCGATCACACGCGCCGTCGGGTGCACTGGAACCGCGGACATCGATCTATCGCCCGGACACGGAGAAATGCTCGTTGATGTAGCGTTCAGCGCGTTCCGCGAGCAGGCCCGCCTCGTTCCGAGACGGGTCGTCGGTGACCTCCTCGAACAGCGCGCGCAGCACCTCGCCGACCCGCGCGTCGCCGCGAAAACCGGCTTGCGCCAGGCCTTTGCGCTCGAGAATCGCGATCACGTCGCTGCCGCGCAGTGCGAGATCGGTGACGCTGAACGCCGGCCGTTCGGCGAGCACCGCGGCGATGCGCGCTTCGAATCGCTCGTTCGTGTCGTCGCGCTTGGGCAAGCCCGAGCCGGCGATATCGGCCCAGCGCAGGGCGAAGAGCCGCGCGAGATGGCGCGGACCGATCCGCCGCGCGAAGCGTCGCAGCGTGCGGTCCTGCGCTTCGGGGTCGGCCGAATACATGTGCTGGCGAACGAGATGCGCGACGGTTTCGACGGCCTCGTTCGGCAGCCGCAGCCGGGCCAGCATCGGGGGAACCATCTCGGCGCCGACGTGCTCGTGCAGGTGAAAGGCGTTGCCCCGGCCGTCCGGACGCACCGAAACGGTGCGAGGTTTCCCGACATCGTGCAGCAGCGCCGCCAGCCGGAGCGTGAAATCGCCGGCGGGCGCCGCATCGAGCGTCGCCAGGTTGTGGCGATAGACGTCGTACGCGTGCCAGTCGTTCTGGTCGACCTCGAGGCCCTCGAGGAGCTCCGGCCAGAGGTGGGCGAGGACGCCGGTCTCGCGGAGGATCTCGATACCGGCCGACGGGCGCGTGGCGGAGAAGAGCTTGGCGATCTCCTCACCGATCCGTTCCGCCGACACCGTCATGACCAGACCGGCCGCACCGGTCATCGCCGATCGCGTCCGCCCGGTCGGTTCGTAGCCGAATCGCGCTGCGAACTGGGCGGCGCGCAGCAGCCGCAGGGGGTCTTCATCGAAGGCGGCCTCGGCGACGATGTCGATGCGGGCCGCGCGAATGTCGGCGACGCCGCCGTGCGGATCGACGATCTCTTCGTCGCGCAACCGCCGGGCGATCATGTTCATCCGGAAGTCCCGCCGGCCCAAGTCATCGGCCAGCGAGATTTCCGGCCCGGACTCGACCGCGAACTCGCGGTGGCCGACCCCGATCGAGCGCTCGCGCCGAGGAAGCCCGATGTCGGCCTCGCCGGCCGGGTGCCGGAACTTGAGCACAGCGAAGGACGCGCCGACCACGTCGACCCGCCCGACCGCGCGCAGCGCGGCCAGCAGCGCATCGAGCTGGATGCCGGTCGCGACATAGTCGAGGTCCTTCGGGGGCCGCTCGACTCCGTCGGCGGTCGTGCGCAGCTCGTCGCGGACGCGCCCGCCGACGGCATACACCTCCGCGGCGGGAAGAGCCGCTACCAGAACGTCATCGAGGGGGTGCCGCACGCCGCGCCCATTGTAGCGCGCCGCCGTAGGGCTGTCGCGGGCCGCCGCTTGAAAAACGTTCGGGGACTATAGACTTGACGCACCAGAGTGCCCACCATGTGGCACAGGTCAAGCGCATGCTTAAACCATGGACGGCACCCCGAACACTCTGCTTGAAGCCGTAACCTTCTTCGCCGACGCGGAGCGGGCGCATCAGTACGCCGTCCTCATGCGGTGGCCCAATGGCGTCGCCTGCCCGCGCATGGGTTGCGGCTCCGCCTCGGTTCAGTTCATCGCCACCCGCAAGCTCTGGCGCTGCAAGGAATGCAAACGGCAGTTCACCGTCAAGGTCGGCACCGTTCTTGAGGACTCGCCGATTCCGTTGACCAAGTGGCTTCCAGCGTTCTGGCTCTTGTCGAACACGAAGAACGGCACGTCATCGTGCGAGCTTGCGCGTTCGCTCGGCGTGACGCAGAAAACCGCGTGGTTTATGTTCCATCGCATCCGCGCGGCGATGAGCACCGGCACGTTTGAGCGCAAGTTCGCGGGCGAGGTTGAGGTTGACGAAACCTTCGTCGGTGGTAAGGCGCAGAACCGGCGCGGCAACAGCGGTGCGCGGCGTGGTTACGGAACCGCGCGGGCGCGCAAGTCAGAAAAGGCCGTCGTGTTCGGAATGCTGCAACGCGACGCGAACGGAAAGACTCGCGTTCGCGCTCAGCGCGTCGCCAATACCCAGACGCATACGCTGCTCCCGAAACTCCGCGATAACGTGGCGTTCGGATCGACCATCTATACCGACGCAGCGTTCACGTATCAAGCTCTGCCGTCATACGGCTTTGACCACTACGTGATCGACCATGCTGTTAAGTACGTCGAAGGCCGCGTGACGACGAATAGGATCGAGAACTTCTGGTCGTGCCTGAAAAGGACGCTGCACGGCACCTATATTGCCGTGCGGCCATTCCACCTTAACGCATATCTCGATGAGCAAGTGTTCCGCTTCAACGCCCGCGACGATGACGACGCCGGGCGGTTCACGTCGGCGCTCAAGGGCGCAGACGGGAAGCGACTGACCTACAAGGCGCTCACGGCCTCGCACCCGCGCTGGCGGGCGCAGCGGCCCACTCCGATCCCGGTTCGCCGTCGCAAGAACGACGAGACGCCCATCTCCGGCGTCAGCGACCGCCTATAGCTCTTTCAGCCGCGCGATGATTTGGGCGAGTTCGTCCAGCAGCGTCGGGACCTTGTCGGAGCCGCCAGCCGCCTGTCTTAGAATCGCGACGGTTTCCGGGAAGACCCGCGCGCGAATGAGCGCCTCACGCTTCCTGCCGGGGATGCGTGTAGGATGGCCGACTGTACGCTTCGGCTGGTCCTTCACCGGAGCAATTGCGTAGCACGGAATTGCCAGCAACGCTAGTCCGAACGCCCGTTCGCGGGCTACATCATGTATGCCGTCCCCTAGGTAACGCTACCTGTAGGAAGAATCATCCCCGAATAGTGTGCTACGCTATTCATTGACGAGTCCAGGCCGAGCGCGTATAATGATGGTGTCACCCGGGGGCTCGCAAGGCTTCCCGGGGACATCATTTTCTAGGGGTAGATTTTCAGGCCGTAGTACGTCCCGTCCGGCTTCTGATTGCCGCGAACCTTCGCGAGCGTCCGCAGAAAATACGAGTAGGTTGGCACGTCAAAGTGGCAACGGCGATACACGTTGTAGGCGAGTACGTCGGCAAGCTGCATATGGCTCGACCGACAGGAATCGACAAAGTAGGGCCGTTCGATGATGTTGTCGAGCTTCTGCCAGGTCGATCCGCGCTCGCGGAGATTGAAATGGTCCGTCTCCACGAGTTCGTGAAACGCCCCGCCGAGGAGGTTGGTCTCCTGTTGGTCGATGAAAATCCGGCCGACCGTCCCCTCGCGCGCGCACCATCCGTGTAGCCGCTCCATCAGAAGCACGTAGGCGAGCTTGAAAAGCTCGGAGGCGGATGCGATGCCGTGTTTGCGGATCGCGCGCGGCTTGTGGATGGCCGAGGCGCACCATTCGAGTGGCGCTGCGTCGATCAATCCGTATAGCTCCTCGCTAAAAGCCTTGACGCTGGCTTCGTCCAGGGTTGAGAACGGGTTGGGCGGATATTGATCGAGCTTCGCGCGCCGAATGTCGTTCGAGTGGATTTCGACTTTGTGTAAGGGCCAGCCCGGAAAGTAGCGGTGCTTTAGGTCCTTGACGGCGTTCTCAATCCACGGCCAGTTCTTGTCGTCAAGCCCGACGGCAAGCAGAACGTACCAGGGGCGCTCGTCGTGAATATCGGCCGTCCCCGATTCATCGGCGTAGAACGAGAACATTGTCCGCATTATAACGGGCCCCCGGTCGGCGCGGTACTCCCGGAAGGCGCGACCGGGCAGGGCGTCGGAGTAGGGCAGCATGGCGAAGGCGGCCGACGAACCTGCCATTCCCGACACACCGATGGACCGCATGATGCGGTTCGGACGCGCCCTGTTCGCGGTGAAGAAGGACGAGCTACCGAAGCGCGATGGACGGGCGAAACCGAAGCGGTCCCCAAAGAAGCCGAAGCCCGCGCCGGGCGGCTAAACGCCAATGACGGACGCTGAGCGGGACGCTAAAATGCTGAGATTCGCCGCGCAGGCGGATCGCGACGACTGGAACGACGAGCAAGCGTGGTCGGTCTATTACCGCGAGGTCTCAGAGGCCGTCGGCAGCCGGGACGAGCTTGACCAATTTGACTTGGTGAAGCGAGCCTTTCTCGACGGCGTCACCGTCGGGCGTACTCGTCGAGGGTAGCCCCGGGACTATGTATCCGACCTTTGTCTACCGCTGCGAGGCGGGCCACGAGCGCGTGAGCCATACCCGCCTGACTAACCGCACCGGACAGTCTCTCCCGGCAACTACGATGCCGTGCAACGGCAAGAACGCGGACGGCTCACCCTGCAAACTCCCGGGAACGCTCGTCGTCCATGAGGCCGAGCATGACGTATGACGCCTTCCTTGCCCAACTACGACGGCTAGGAAGGCGGCTCGCCCGGAGCGCGGCGCGCGTTGCGGTCCTTGAAGCGGCCGAGCCGACCTGAGTGGTGCTGAAGCGACTCCGTCAGGTGCTCATCGTGATCGTCCTAGCTGGAACGATCTTCAACGTGTGGACGGCGATCGAGCGGGCGGGAGCAGCACCCGCTACTGTTACCAGGTCGCCTAGTGGCAACCCATTTGACTCTTTGGCGCCCGTAGCGAGTCCGACGCATAGCCAGTATGTTCGTGACGCGTGGAATCAGGCTGCCAAGCGCGAGTTTGGCCTGGTCGTTGGAGCGGTCTGCGTTTGGATGCTCCTCCCGTTTGTTGGTGCGCGAAGTATATAGTCCCCAAACGTTCCACGGTGAACATTGCTCTGCATTACAGAGAATCGTTCCCCGTGGAACGTTACCGCGTCTAGCTGCAAAGCGGTCGTTTGGCCGGGATGCCGTTCTTGCGCGGAAAGCGCGGGCCCGTCGGCGATCGCTTCTCGAGAATGAGGACGCGCCGCTCGCCGTCGAGCGGCCGCTCCTCGACCAGCTCGGCGCCGAGAACGAGCGCGGCGTCCGCGACCGCATCGCGCTCGCGCACGTCGATCGATCCGCGCTGCAGCAGCGCTTGTCCGCCGATGGTGAGGAACGGGACGGTAAGCTCGGCGACGGTGGCGGCGCCGGCGACGGCACGTGCCGTTGCGGTCGCGTACTGCTCGCGGAAGGCCGGGTCGCGGGCCGCATCCTCGGCGCGGGCCGCAACCACCCGGCCGCGAACGCCGAGCGCGTCGATTGCGGCCTGTAAAAACGCCGCTCGCTTCTTGATCGGCTCGAGCAACGTCACTTCGGCGCCGGTCGCGAGCGCGAGCGGAATACCCGGCAGGCCGTTGCCCGAGCCGACGTCGATCAGCGGCGCGACCACGTCGTCGCGCAGGGTCAGCGCGTCGAGGATGTGCGCCGCGAACGAGGTCCCGCCGCGGGCGCCGGTGAGGTTGATCCGGCGATTCGCCGCCAGCACGAGCGCCGCGTAGACCGCGAGGCGCCCGGCCAACTCGGCGTCGACGCCGGCAGCGACGAGCGCGGCGTGCGCAGCGGGATCCGGCAGCGGCGTCACGCCGACGAGGCGGCGGCCAACGTCCGTCGATGCAGGTGAACGCCGAGCAAGGCAACGTCGGTCGGCGTGATCCCGGGGATTCGCGCGGCGGCCCCGAGCGTGCGCGGACGAACGCGCCCTAGCTTCTCACGTCCTTCGCGCGAGAGCGCCGTGACCGCGTCGAAGTCCAGATCCGCGGGGACCGCAACCGCCTCGTCGCGCGCGGCGCGATCGACCGCGGCCTGTCCCCGCCGGACGTAACCTTCCATCTTGATCTCGATCTCGATCCGCGTGGCGACCTCGTCGTCGATCGCCGCCGGAAGAAGCGTCCGCACGTCGGCAGCGCCAATGTCCGGGCGCCGCAGCGCATCGGCGATGGTCGAACCGGCTTGCAGGACAGTCCTGCCAATGCGAGCGCTGCCGACACGGGTACGCTCCGCATGGCGGACGCCGGCGTCGAGCGCGTCGCGCCGGTCTTCGAACGCTGCCCAGGCAGCGTTGTCGACGAGCCCGATCTCGCGGCCGATCGGCGTCAAGCGCAGATCGGCGTTGTCGTGACGCAACATCACGCGATGTTCGGCGCGTGAGGTGAGCATGCGATACGGTTCGTCCACGCCGCGCGTAACGAGATCGTCGATCATCACGCCGATGTACGACGATGCGCGCGACAAGCGCAACGCGTCGCGACCTTGCGCGCGGCGCGCCGCGTTGATTCCCGCGACCAACCCTTGCGCCGCGGCTTCCTCGTAGCCGCTCGTTCCGTTGAGCTGACCGCAGTGAAAAAGGCCGGCGATCCGCCGCGTTTCCAAGCTCGCGTCGAGCTCGGTCGGCGGCACGAAATCGTATTCAACCGCATATCCCGCCCGCAGCATGACGACGTCGGAAAACCCCGGCAGCGTGCGCAACATCGCGAGCTGCACGTCGGCCGGAAGCGATGTCGAGAACCCGCCGATATAGAACGTCGGTTCGTCCCAACCTTCGGGTTCGACGAAGACTTGGTGCGTCGGATTGTGCGCGAACTTGACGACCTTGTCTTCGATCGACGGACAGTAGCGCGGACCGATACCGCGAATCAAATCCAAACCGTAGAGCGGCGAACGATGCAGGTTCTCGCGCACCAGCGCGTGCGTGCGTTCGTTCGTCTCGACGATCCAACACGGCAATTGTTCGCCGGCGAACGCGCGCGGGCTCGCATAGGAGAACGTCAGCGGTGCCGGGCTGGGCGGCTGCACGATCGTCGCGCGCAGATCCAGCGACGTGCGGTCGACCCGCGGCGGGGTTCCGGTCTTGAGCCGGCCGAGCGGAAGACCGAGCCGCGCCAACGCCGCCGACAGCCCGACCGCGGGCGGTTCGCCGAAGCGGCCTTCGGCGCGCACCTCGTCGCCGCGGAACGTCTTGCCGCCCAGGAACGTGCCGGTCGCTAAGACGACGTTCGGCGCGCGCAGCGTCGTGCCGCCGGCCAGAACGACCGCCCGGACCGCGCCGCCCTCGACGACCAGGTCTTCACCCATCCCGGTCACTACGGTCAGCCCGGGCTGGGCCGCGATCGTCTCGGCCGCCACCCGCACGTATCCCGGCTTGTCGGCCAGCACGCGCAGCGCGCGCACCGACGGGCCCTTCGACTCGTTGAGGAAGCGCGCGTGCAGCGAGACCCGATCGGTCATCCGCGCCATCGCACCGCCGAGCGCATCGATCTCGCGAACAAGTTGGCCCTTGGCGCTCCCGCCGATCGACGGATTGCAAGCCAGCGTGCAGACGCGCTGCGGATCGCCGGTCAACAGCACCGTCGGAACGCCGAGCCGCGCAGCGGCAAGCGCCGCTTCCACACCGGCATGGCCGCCGCCGACGACGATCACCGCGGCGTCGTCCGCGCGCGCGCTCATCGCGAAGCCGCCGTCTCGTTACCCATGGAACGCCGCCCATCGTAGCACACGATCACGGATAGAGCTCCATCTCATCGCTGGGCTCGAAGCCGAAGGCCGGATAGAACCGGCGCCCCGACGGGCTCGGACGCAAATAGACGCGCCGCACGCCGCGCGCGCGCATCTCGGCGAGCAATGCGCGCATCAGCGCCGTTCCGGTGCCCCCGCGACGCCGATCGGGCACGATGTACATCGATTGCACGCGCGCTTCACGCGGCGGTCCGTCGATGTTCGGCAAGGTGCGCCGGATGAACGCACCGACGCTGCCGATGATCTCGCCCTCGCATTCCGCGATCCACGCGATGAACTCCCCGGCGGCGACCAGCTCGGCGTACGCGGCCGTCGTCGCGGCACGAAACGCGCGCACCGTGTCTGCGCTCACGTCGTGCGCCTCGAGCCGCAGCGCGACGCGATGTTCGACCAGCGTCGGGATGTCGTCTTGGTTCGCGCGGCGGACCGTCGCGCGGTTCGCGCCCTCGCTCATTTCCCGATACAGAAGCGGGCGAAGACTGCGTCGAGGATCGCTTCGGTCGCGGCCGCGCCGGTGATCTCGCCGAGCGCGGCAACCGCGTTGAGCAGTTCGGGCGCGACGAGGTCGATCGGTTCGCCGGCGCCGAGCGTCGCCCGCGCGAGGAACAACGCTTCGCGCGCACGCGCGACCGCGTCGGCTTGACGCGCCGAAGCGAGATGCGGCCGGGCGAAATCGAGTGCCTCGCCGTGCCAGCCGGCCGCGCCGATCGCGCCGCGCAGCGCGTCGATCGTCGCGGTATCGTAGACCGAGCCCGACAGCGCGTCGCGCTCGCCGGCATCGCGGGCATCGTACCCGCGCGTACCGAGGTCACGCTTGTTGAACAGCACGACTCGCCGGCGTTCGCGCGTACTTTCGAGCACGGCGAGCGCGTCGCCGTCCAGCGCACCCGAACCGTCGACGACGACCAGCGCCAGCGCCGCGCCGTCGAGCGCGCGGCGCGCGCGTTCGATCCCGCTGCGCTCGAGCGCATCGTCGCTCGCGCGCAAGCCGGCCGTGTCGAGCACGCGCACCGCCACGCCCTCGACCGCGAACGTCTCTTCGATCACGTCGCGCGTCGTGCCGGGAATCGCCGAGACGATCGCGCGTTCCTCATCGAGCAGCGCGTTGAGCAGCGACGACTTTCCGGCGTTCGGCGGCCCGACGATCGCGACCGAGAAACCTTCACGCACGAGCCGGCCGCGCTCCCAATCGCCGATCAGCGACGCGAGCTGCGCATCGGCGACGTCGACCGCGCTTCGCACCCGAACGCGCTCGGGTTCCGGGACCTCGTCCGGATAGTCGATGGCGCCGGCGAGCTCTTCGAGGATCGAGGCCAGCGCGGCGCGCACGCCGTCGATCGCGTCGCGCAACGCGCCGGCGAGGTTGGCCTGCGCGGCGCGCGCCATCGCGCGCGACTCCGCATCGATCGTGTCGGCGACCGCTTCGGCCGCGCTCAAGTCGAGCTTCCCGTTCAGGAACGCCCGGCGGGTGAACTCGCCCGGGCCGGCCGCGCGCGCGCCGGCGTGCAAGAGCGCACGCAGCGTCTCGCGCGCGATGACGGGGCTGCCGTGGACGTGCAGCTCGACGACATCCTCACCGGTGACGCTGCGCGGCGCATTCATCGCCAACGCCAAGCCGCGGTCGATCACCGCTCCGTCGACGTCGAGCACCTCACCGTATACGGCCATGCGGTCGCGCAGTTCGCTGCCGCAACGAAAGACGCGCATTGCGATATCGCGGGCGTCCGGGCCGCTGCAGCGAACGATCGCGATCGCACCGCGCCCCGGCGGCGTCGCGATCGCCGCAATCGTATCAGACGTTTATGCGTCCTTCGGGTACACCACGAGCCGGCGCTCGGGTTCCACGCCTTCGGATTCCGTGCGCACGAACGGAGAGTCGGCCAGCGCGAGATGCACGATCTTGCGTTCGGACGGCAGCATCGGTTCGAGCTTGATCGGCTTCGCTTCGCGCACGACGCGTTCGAGCGTGGCGAGCGCGAGCGTTTTGAGCTGATCGGCGCGCCGCGCGCGGTAGCCTTCGGCGTCGATCGTGTAGTAATGCCGGTTGTTGCGCTGGCCGGCATTGATGATGTTGTTGTAGATCAGGTTGAGCGCTTCGAGCGTCTTGCCTTCACGTCCGATCAGCGACGCAAGGCGCGCACCGCGGACTTCAAAGTACTCGCCTTCGCTGCGTTTGAGATAGACGATCTCGACGTCGTCGAGTCCCATCTTGGCGAGGATCTCTTCGAGCAAGGCACGCGCCGGCTTGGCCTCTTCGGGCTCGGGAGACGGTTCGACGTGCGCCACCGGCTCGCGCGGCGGACCCGAGCGCCGGGGCGGCGGTGGCCGGCGTTCTTCGCCTGCGCCGCTGCTCGCGGGAACTCGCTTCTCGATCGTTTGCCCTGCGCGCCGGCGTTGACCATGACCGCGGCGGCGACCGCCTTCGTACTCTTCCATCCGTCCTTTTCCCGTCGTGTTGCTTCTGGTTGCGACTATGTCTGCGGATCGGCCCAAGGCCTGTCCTGAGCTTGTCGAAGGAGCCGATCGCGAAGGGTTCGCGACAGCGAACCCACCATTAGCGGCGAGCCCGCTTCTTCGGGCGATAGGCGCGCTTCCCGTTCGTGCTCGCCTTGGCCGTTTTCATCTCGGGCTCGACGGCGACCATCGCCGGAAGAACGACTTGGGAGCCGCGGCCGCCACCGCCGACCAAACCGTAGCGGCGGAACATCCAGTACTGCTGCGCGACGGTGAACACGTTGGTGGCCAGCCAGTAGATATAGAGCGCCGACGCCCAACGGTACTTGAACCCGAAGAACGCGATCATCGCGGGCGAGATGAACGCCATCAGCTTCTGCGTTTGCGCCTGCTGCGGATCGGTCGACGGCGGGCTGCCGTAGCGCACCGTAAAGTACATCGAGACGACGTACAGACACAGCAAGAAGATGTCCGGGACGGCCAGACTCGACGCAAAAATTTGCGGGAAACGCTCGGACAGCGCGGAGCCGATCCACAGCCAGTGTTCGTTGGTGAACGACGAGATCTGACCCTGAATCGCCCAATACAACCCGATCAGAATCGGGAACTGAATGAGCATCGGAATGCAGCCGGCGAGTGGGTTGACCTTGTGCTCTTTGTAGAGCGCCATCGTCGCGGCGTTCAGTGCCTGCGGATCGCTCTTGTGCTTGGCCTGCAGCTGCTTGACCAGCGGCTGCACCTTTTGCATCTCCGCCATCGACTTGAACTGCATCTCGGTCAGCGGCCACAGCACGAGCCGCACGACGAACGCTAGCGCGATCAGCGCCCACCCGTACGACGGGATCACCGCGTGGATGTAATATAGGACCTGGCCGAGCGCGTGGACGATCGGATCGAAGAAGACGTTGGCGGCGAGGAACACGGGGTCAGCAGGCCTTTCGGTTGCGGAGATCCGCAGAGGGGACCGGGTCGTAGCCGGCCGGGTGCCATGGTCCGCACCGGAGCAGGCGGCGCACCGCAAGCGTACCGCCGTGGAGAACTCCGTGTTTCTCGATCGCCTCGGCCGCATACTCTGAGCAGGTCGGCGCGAACCGGCAACTCTGCGGCACGATCGGCGAGATGAGCAGCTTGTAGGCGCGGAGGGTGGCGAGCGCGAGCCGGCGGCCGATCACGGCGTCATCCGCAAGGTCCGGCCGACCTCGTCGACCAGCGCAGGCCAACGCAGTTCGCCGGCGCCGGGCCGCGCAATGAACAGGATGTCGCGCCACGGCGGCGCGCCGAGCGGGTAGCAATCGAGAATCGCTTTGATCCGCCGGCGCAGGCGGTTGCGAACGACCGCGCCCCCGACAGCTCCCGCGACGGTGACGCCGACGCGAGTACGCCGGCGACCGTCCGCCACAAAGCACGTCAAATAGTTGCCCGCGCTGCGCTTCCCGCGGCGCGCGATGCGCGCGAAGTCGCCGCGCCGGCGCAGGGAATCGTAAGCGCGCACCGGTCAGACCGACAGGCGGTGGCGGCCCTTCTTCCGGCGAGCAGCGAGCACGCGCCGGCCGTTCTTGGTCTGCATCCGAGCGAGAAAGCCGTGGACGCGCTTGCGGCGGCGGTTGTGCGGCTGATAGGTCCGCTACACGAGCGAGGTACTCCAGGGCGTCGGGGCGACCGTAAGGGCCCCGTGAGCAGTGCGACACGACAGTATACGGCTCGGGCCGGGCAAGCGTCAAGGACAAATCGCCTAGCTAAGAAGTGTTCCTGATTTGTCCACAGCTGTGGACAGGCCTGTGCACGACGGTGTCCGGGAGTGCGCCGCCGAGCCGCGCCACGACCGGGTTCCTGCCGGGATTCGTGCTGGTCGCAAAGCCGTGGAAAGCCCGACCGCGCATCGTCACGACGGGCCTGCGCGCCCTGTGGAAAAGTGGACAATTCCGGGGGAAAACGGCGCAGGAAGCCTACCCCGCCGGGCCAATCCCCATCGCTCATTCTCCCCCGGCGCGTACTCTGCTCGCCGGCTCGGATCATGCGGTAGGAACGGGATGCACCATACCACCTCGTCAACGGCAACAGCTCCTCAGGATCTCTGGACCGCCGCGCTCGAACGACTCGAGCCCCGTTACAACAAACCGGTCTTCGAGATGTGGCTCAAGCCGATGCGATTGGTTGATCTCTCCCCTTCCGAAATCGTCCTGGCGGTGCAGACGACGTTCGCTCGCGATTGGGTCGAGAACCGGCTCAAAGTCGACATCACCACGGTACTGCACGAATTGCTCGGTGCCGAGATCGCGCTGCGCGTCGTCGTCGATCCGGGTGACGCGACCCAAACGCCCGCTACGTCGATCGCGCCAACGGCTAAGCCCGCGGCGCCGGACGATCTGCGGATCGGGAACCTCAACGTTCGCTACACCTTCGACGACTTCGTCATCGGAAACTCGAACCGGTTCGCGCACGCCGCTGCGCAAGCCGTCGCTGAAGCGCCGGCGATGGCGTACAATCCGCTGTTCCTGTACGGCGGCGTCGGACTGGGCAAGACGCATTTGATGCACGCGATCGGTCATCGCGTCCTCGAACGCAACACGAACGCAAACATCGTCTATGTCTCGTCGGAGAAGTTCACCAACGAGTTCATCATCGCGATCAAGAACAATCAAACCGTCGAGTTTCGCAACCGGTACCGTCACGTCGACGTGCTGTTGATCGACGACATCCAATTTCTCGAGGGCAAAGAGCAGACCCAAGAAGAGTTCTTCCACACCTTCAACTCGCTGCACGAAGCGCAAAAGCAACTGGTGATCTCGAGCGATCGTCCGCCCAAAGAGATTCAGACGCTCGAGAACCGCTTGCGCTCGCGTTTCGAGTGGGGACTGCTCACCGATATTCAGCCGCCGGATTTCGAGACGCGCGAGGCGATCTTGCGCAAAAAGGCCGAGACCGAAAAGGTTCCGGTCCCCGACGAGGTCTTGGCCTTCATTGCCAAAGTGATTCCGTCGAACATCCGCGAGCTCGAAGGTTCGCTGATCCGCGTGGTCGCGTTCGCTTCGCTGACCAAAGCGACGATCACGGTGGAGCTGGCTGCCGAAGTGCTCAAGAATGCGGTCGCGCAGGCGCCGATGCACCGCGTGACCATCCCCGGCATCAAGGAGCGCGTCGCAAAACAGTACGGCATCTCGATCAAAGAGATGGAGGCGCAACGCCGCGACCAGCGCGTGACGCTCCCGCGTCAAATCGCGATGTACATCGCCTGGCAGCTCACCGGCGCGTCCCTGCCACAGATTGCGCGCGAGTTCGGCAAGAAAGATCACACGACGGCGATGTACGCGCGCGACAAGATCGCGGACATGATGGACGCCGACGAAGCGTTTCGTAACAAGATCCGCTCGATCGTTGCGCAAATTCAAAGCGAGTAAGCGCGAGCACGGTTCTGCTTCGAATTGCGCGCTCTCAAACTTTTGGCGTTAAGTCGCAGAACATTTGAACGACCGCGGCTCCCGCCGTGATTCGTCACCCGCTTCGATCCGGCAACGCACGCATTTACCGATTTTGCGGCCAATGATTTCGTGCCGTCGACGGGACGTGGCTGGTGAAGTCGACCGGCACCGCGTTCGTTTCCGGCATGTGGACGGAACCGGTGGACGAATGCCCCAGGCCCGGTACGATGCCGTGGGAAAAACAGGATTTGCGAGCATGACGGGGATCGCGTGGATGAAGCTGTTCGGCCGTCCACAGCGCAAAACCGTCGCAAAGGCACGCCATGAGCGGCGTTCGGCGGTTGTCCCCGCTGTGCACCGCATTACTGCTGGTACGACGATCTTTCTTTTTACTATAGACCGGAGCACGCCGGTTCCCGAAACGGTGGATCAGTGACGAAGGTACGGCGGCCCGACCTCGAAACGGTGGCTCCGTGAAGTTCACGTGCAGTACGAAAGACATCGCGTCGGCGGTCGGCGCGGCGAGTAAGGTCGTCAACGCCCATACGACGGTGCCGATACTCTCCAACGTGCTCCTGAGCGCCGACGAGGGCAACATTCGCGTGCGCGCGACCGATCTCGAGCTCACCCTCGAACAATCGTTCCCGGCCGAGGTTGCGGAGGCCGGCGCGGTTACCGTTCCGGCCCGGCTGTTCAGCGGCTATCTGGGCAACTTGCCGGCCGGCTTGCTCGAACTGACCGGGTCCCCGTCCCGCGCGTCGGTCAAAGCCGAACGTTCGAACTACGATTTTCACGCGCTGCCGGCCGACGAGTACCCGCCGTTGCCGACCGCCCAAAAGGGACAGTCGTTCGCGATCGGCGCGAAGCGTTTTCGCGAAGGCGTGGCGGCGGCGATCTTTGCTGCGTCCAGCGAAGAGGCGCGGGGCGCGGTGTTGATGGGAACCTTACTCGAGCTCGACGGCGATACGATCACGTTGGTCGCCACGGACGGCTACCGGCTGGCGCGCTGGACTGCCAAGCTCGAACGCGGCGTCGAAGGCACGATCAAGTACATCGTTCCGTCGCGGGCGCTCAACGAGGCGGCGCGCAATCTCGGCAGTGCCGAAACCGTCGAAGTTACCGCGCTCGGCGCGAACGCGAATCAGTTGCAGCTCAACGCCGGCACGACGTCGATCGTCGTGCGATTGGTCGACGGTCAGTATCCCAACTATCAGCAGGTGATCCCGGCCAAGTTCGACCGGCGCGTCGTGGTGAACACGCAGGCGTTGATCGGTGGATTGCGCCGCGCCGAGCTCGTCGCCGGCGACCGCGCCTCGATGGTGAAACTGGAAGTCGCGAACCAAACGCTGATGATCACCGCGAAGTCGGACGTGACCGGCAATGCATACGAAGAGCTCGAAGTCGAACAGACTGGTGAGGATCTCGCCATCGCGTTCAATGCGCGCTATCTGGTCGAAATCCTCAACCACGTCGACTCGCCCCAGACGGTGCTCGAGTTTCTCGGGCCGCTCTCGCCGGCCGCGATTCGTCCGCTCGAACTCGGCGAAGGATCCGGCGAACAGCTCTACGTCTTGATGCCCCTGCGCCAATAGACACCGTGCGCGGAGTGCGCTCGGGATGATTTTCACCGGCGTTCGACTCGTCGCGTTCCGTAATTACGAGAGCCTCGACTTCACACCGCAGCCGGGACTCAACGTACTCGTCGGGGCGAATGCGCAGGGCAAGTCGAATCTGCTCGAAGCGCTGGCGATGCTCGCGACGGGAAAATCGTTTCGGGCGCATCGCGAGAGCGAGCTGATCCGCGAGGGCTCTGAGCGCGCCGAGATCGGCGGCGAGGCGCGCATCGCCGCCGGTGAGATTCGGTTGCGCTGCGCGATCACGCGCTCGCCGGCCGGTACGCGCAAGTCGTTCGAGGTCAACGGCGGATCGGTCGGGTTCGCGCGGTTTCTCGGGCGGGCGCGGGTCGTGACGTTCGTGCCGGCCGATCTGCAGCTCGTTGCCGGCGGCCCGTCGCTCCGGCGCGCGTTTCTCAACGGCGCGCTGGCACAGCTCTCGCCGACCTACTACCGGGATCTCGCGCTGTACCAAAAGGTCGTGCAGCAGAAGGGCGCGTTGCTGCGCGGCGCAATCGCGCCCGATCGGGATCTGCTGTTCGCCTATAATGACGAGCTGGTGCGGCCGGCGACCGCGCTCATCGTCGCGCGCCGCGCGTTCGTCGACGAGCTCGCCGCGGCGACGGCGGAGATCTACGGACGCTGGCGCGGGACGCGCGAGCGCCTCGGCGTGACCTACGCGCCGAATCCCGAGGGCGACGTCGGCGAAGCGCTTGCGGCCGGCGTCGAACTCGAACTGCGCCGGCGCACCACCCAAGTCGGCCCCCATCGCGACGATCTGCGGTTACTCGTCGACGGCAAGCCGTTGGCGGCGTTCGGCTCGCAAGGCCAGCAGCGCACCGCGGTGCTGGCCCTCAAGGTCGCTGAGTACGACGTCATGCGCGCGCGCACGGCCGATGCGCCGATCCTGTTGCTCGACGACGTCCTCAGCGAGCTCGACGCCGAGCGCGCCGACGGATTTCTGCACGCGGTCGGCGGTTACGAGCAGGCGTTTCTCACCACCACCGAATTGCCGGCGAACGTCGGCGCTAGGACAGCGTGGTCGGTGCGGGCCGCGACGGTGACGCCGCTACCGAGCACGCCGTGAGCCGTGGAATCGCCGCGAGCGCCATTGCGAAATAGGTCGCGTCGCGCTCGATGCCGATACCGTTCAACCCGTTCGCTTCGCAGGCGGCGAGCGTCGAACCCGAACCGCAGAACGGATCGAGCACGACGCCGTCGTCGGCCGGCACCATTGCGCGCGTGAGCCGGCGCAAGAACCGCTGCGGTTTGAGGCTCGGATGGTCGGCGAGCCTGCGCTCGGCTTCGGGTGCGGTTTCGCTCTCGATGACGTCGAGAAACGGCGTGTTTTCGCTGACGCGCCGCAACGCGCCGACGCCGTGCACGCGCAAGTTGCGCGCCACGGTCGGCTCCGAGAGCGGCGCGCGATACAGTCCCCACGGCTCCCAACAACTGCGCGGCATCGTGCTGAGCATCGGAAACTCGTCCTCGCTCCCCTTGGGCCGGTCGCCGCCGCGAAAGGTGCGGACCAAACGCACAATCTCGCCGCGGCGCTCGAACCCCGCCTCGTCGAACGCGGCGGCGACCGTCGGCGACAGCAACACGTTCGAGGCGATCGCGACGTGGGCGCCCGGCTTGAGCACGGGCAACAACGAGCGCGCGAAGGCCAGATAGAACGCGAACAGCGAGGAGCGGTCGTCGGGCGACAAGACCGTGAATCGTGGTAACGCGCGCCGTTGGGCACCATCGAAGGCGGGCGGAATGCGCCAGACGCCGCCACGGCCGCCGCGCAGCTTGCGTTGCGCGACGTCCTCGTACTCGAAAAACCCGTACGGCGGATCGGTCACGACCGCCGAGATCGAATGCGGCTCGGCGAGGGCGAGCCAGTCACAGCAATCCGCGTGTACGAGGGTCTGTCGCCCGAGCGTGCGGCAGGCCTCAACCGGAATGCGATCGGATACCATCGACAAAATGATTCTCTCCCAACGGCGTCGAGACGGCCTTTCGTGTTGAGCCTGGGTAGCGTCCTCGATGGCTGGCGGCCCAAACCCGGCGCCGGCGGTGATCCGCTCATGGCGGTTCGCGCCGCCTGGTCGGAGCTGGTCGGCACCGACGTAGCGCGCGCCGCGCAGCCGGTCGCGATCGAGCGCGAGCAGACGCTGGTCGTTCTCACGACGTCGTCCGCATGGTCGCACCAGTTGGCGTTCCTCGAACCCGAGATCGTGCGCGGGCTGCGCGCGTTGCCCGACACGCCCGCGCTGACGCGGCTGCGCTTTCGCGTCGGGAAGCTGCGCGCACGTCCGGCGGCGCGCGGCGGGGCCGGCGGACCGCGCCACGCCACGGGGGACATGCCGCCGTCCGTCCCGCCCGCCAAGACGCTCGACGATGCGCTCGCGCGGTTGCGGCGGTCGGTCGAGCGGACGCGCGCCGCGCACCGCGCGCGCGGCGGGACGTTCTGCGCGCTGTGTGAGGTGCCGGTCGACGCGGGAACGACCTGTCGTCCGTGCCGCGAGGACGATCTGCGCCGGCGGCGGTTCGCCTGCGAGCGGCTGCTGTACGAGGCGCCGTGGCTCACGCCCGAAGAGATTCTCGCTGCGATCGAGGGTCTGAGCGCCGACGCGTACGACACGATTCGCCGCCGCCTGCTCCGCTCGTGGTGGGACGAGTTGCGCCGCGCACAGACGCTGCACAAGCTACGCCAACCGGTCGATCGCGTGCGGCTGCGCAAGCTGGCGAGCTCGTTCGTTTTGCTCGAAACGCGCATCGACCCAAACCGCCTCGAGATGGACTCGGCGGTGCGCATGAACGCGCTGGGCGAGCTCTACGATTTCGTGCGCGAGATCGAGACGACGTAGGGGAGCACGCCTTACCGGTCGACGGTCTTCGAGTGAAAATCGTCCCAGACGGCGAAGATAAAGGATCGAATGAACGACTACACGGGCGAACAGATCGAGGTCCTCAAAGGCCTCGAAGCTGTTCGCAAGCGCCCGGGAATGTACATCGGCAACACGGCCGAGCGCGGGCTTCACCAACTCGTCTACGAGGCGGTCGACAACGCCGTCGACGAAGCGCTGGCGGGCTACGCGCGACGCATCGCGGTGATCCTGTACAAGGACGGCTCGGTCTCGGTCGAGGACGACGGGCGCGGCATCCCGGTCGACATGATCGCCGAGGAGAAGCTGCCGGCGGTCGAGGTCGTGATGACGGTCCTCCACGCGGGCGGCAAGTTCGGTAAGGGCGGCTACAAGGTGTCCGGCGGCCTGCACGGTGTCGGGATCTCGGTCGTCAACGCGCTCTCGGAATGGATGGTCACGCGCGTGCGCCGGGACGGCTGGGAGTACGAGATCCGCTTCGAGCGCGGCGTGACGACGCAGAAGCTCAAGAAGCTGCGCCGGGCCGACGGCAGCGGGACGTTCCAGTGGTTCAAGCCGGACAGCGAGGTGTTCGAGACACTCGACTTCTCGTGGAAGATTCTCGAGAACCGACTGCGCGAGCTGGCGTTCCTCAATCGCGGCTTGGCGATTACCTTGCTCGACGAACGGCCCGAAGAAGGCCCGCGCGAGAAAGCCTACATGTACGAGGGCGGGATCGTCTCGTTCGTCGAGTGGCTCAACGAGAACAAGGATTTGCTCACGCCGGTCATCTCGACCAACGGCGAGCGCGATGACGTGGTGATCGAGTGCGCGTTCCAATGGCAAGACGGTTACAACGAAGTCGTTTATTCGTACGCCAACAACATCAACACGATCGAAGGCGGCATGCATCTGACCGGTTTCCGCACGGCGGTTTCCGGCAAGGTCAACGAGTACGGCCGCAAACGCGGGATGCTCAAAGAGTCCGACGCGAACCTGTCGACCGACGATTGCATGGAAGGTCTGACGGCGATCGTTTCGGTCAAGCTGCAAGATCCGCAGTTCGAAGGGCAGACGAAAACCAAGCTCGGCAACGCCAAGATTCGTCCGATCGTCTACGCGCTGGTGAGCGAACGGCTCGACTTCTTCATGGAGGAGAACCCGAAGTTCGCCCGCGCGATCGTCGACAAGTGCATGCAGGCGCAGCGCGCGCGCGAAGCGGCCAAGAAAGCACGCGACCTCACCCGGCGCAAGAACGTGCTCGAGGGCAGCGGGCTCCCCGGCAAGCTGGTCGACTGCAAGACGCAGGACCCCGCGCTGTCCGAGCTGTTCCTGGTCGAAGGCGACTCGGCCGGCGGCACCGCCAAGGGCGGCCGCGATCCGAACACGCAAGCGATCCTCCCGCTGCGCGGCAAGATCCTCAACGTCGAGAAAGCGCGCTTGGACAAGATGCTCTCGAACGAAGAGATCCGCACGATGATCACCGCGCTGGGCACGGGCTTCGGTGAGGAGTTCAACGCCGACAAGCTGCGCTACCACAAGATCATCATCATGACCGACGCCGACGTCGACGGCTCCCACATCCGCACGCTGCTGCTGACGTTCTTTTACCGCCAGATGAAGCAGCTGGTCGAGCGCGGCTACGTCTACATCGCGCAGCCGCCGCTGTACGGCGTGAGCAAAGGGAAGAAACACGTCGGCTGGGCCTTCACCGAGACCGAGCTCCAGTCGCTGTTCAACGGTACCGATCCCAAAGAGTACACCGTACAGCAGTTCAAGGGGCTCGGCGAGATGGACGCCGATCAGCTGGCCGATACGACGATGGATCCGAAAGAACGGCGCCTCAAGCGCGTCACGCTCGAGGAAGCCTCCGAGGAGGCGGAGCGGATGTTCACTACGCTGATGGGTGACAAGGTCGAACCGCGGAAGCTCTTCATCCAAGAGCATGCCCGCACCGTGCGCAATCTGGATTTGTAGCCCGGCAGGCCGAAACCCAGCTCGATGTGAGGCTGGTGAGAGCACGTTTGTAAAGATGGTCGCTCGGGGACGTAAGATTTGATGTTTGGCGTGAGAGCGTCGCGTCGCGCGGTGATCGTCGCCGCGACCGCAGCGGTGCTCCTCGTCGTGCTGATAGTGGCGCGCCACCTCATCGCGCGCGTCGTGCTGGAGACCGCGCTGTCGGTCGCGACCGGCTACTCGGTGCACATCGGCTCCGAGACGCTGGGCACGCATCACGGCGTGCTGTTCGACGTCCACGTCGTGAAGAACGGCGACCCGGTGCTCGACGCGCAGCGGGTCGACGTCGAGTACGCCCTGCGGGACATCTTCCCGGGCGGCCAGCATCGTTTCGGCTTTGCCGCGATCTCGATCCTCAAGCCGGTCCTGACCATCACCCGTCACGCCGACGGAACGCTGACCTTCAACCGAACCGGCGGAACGTCGGGCGCGGCCCCGCCGACCACGCGACACGCGGCGGCGCCGTACTACTTTACGGCCCGCGTTCGTGACGGCGTCATCCGGCTGATCGACGAAGCGCCGCTGCAAGCCGACTTGGCCAACCAGTCCATCGAGGGCGTAGCGATCGACGCCTCGGTGAAGTCCGACGCGCGGACGACGGCGCGCCTGGACGGCGTTCTGGTCGGACGGCGAGCAGCGGGCGGAGCGATGGCGCGTTACCCGCTGGCGGTGCGGAGCATCATCGACGTGCAGCGCGGGATCGCGCTGCACGCGGTCACGGCGCGCGAGTTGCCGCTGCGCGGCGTGCTCGGCTTTCTGGTGCACTCGAAAGCGGTGCGTTTCGAGGACGGCGAGCTGACCGGTGTGGATGCGCGGATTTACGCGCTCGCGCCGAAAGGCGAGGACTTCACCTACCAACTCGCCGGTCACGCCGATCTGCACGGCGGGCGCCTCGCGGTCAGCGCGCTGGCGCGCGAGGTGCGCGACGTGAACGCGTCGTTCGACATCAGCGACGACATGTTCTCGACGACGCGTCTCGACGCGACGCTCGGCGGCATTCCGGTGCGCGGTCGCGGCGCGCTCTACGGCCTGTTCGGCACGCCGACGGTGCGGCTCGGATTCGTCGCCGACGCCGACTTGCACGACCTGCGCGGACTGTTTGGTTTCACCGCCAAGATGCCGCTGAGCGGCGGCGCGCACTTCGAGTCGCTGCTCGAGTCGTCGCTCGCGCAGCCCCTGATCCACACCGCGTTTTCCGCCGCGCACCTGGACTACGACCGGTTTCCGATCGACGGCATCGACGGTGTCGTCGACTATCGCGAAAGCGCGGTCACCATCAGCGGGTTGCGCGGCGCGTTCGGTTCGGTGCAACTCGCGCTCGGCGGCCGCGTCTTGATCAACGATGCCGGTGACGACGTGCAGCTCGCGCTCGGCGCGAACGGCCCGGGCGCCTCGCTGCCGTATACCGATCTGCTCGCGCCCGATGCGACCGTGCGCGCGGCCGCGCTGTTCACCCAACCGCCGGGCGACGCGTTTCGCGTTCGCGGAACGATCGCGACGATCGGTGGAACAAACGGCGCGGGGACGTTCGCCGTCGATCCGCACGGCGTCGGTGAGTTCGGGCCGTTTCGATTCGTACGCGGCGACGGCTCGCTGCTGGCCGGTGGCTTCGAGCTAGAACGGCCGATTTCGCAAAGCGCCGGCTGGCTCTACACGCGCGGCTTCCGGTTGGCCGACGTGCGAAAAATGGGCGCGCTGCCGGGCGTGCAGATTCCGTCGCTGCCCGCGATCTCGGGCGTCGTCGATGCCGATCTCGCCGCCGGCGGCACGCCGTCGTCGTTCGGCGTGGGGGGAACGCTGCGCGGTCGCGATTTACGCTACCAGAATTATGCGCTGGGTACCGGCAGCGTGCGGCTCGGCGGAACGTTCAAGGACATTCGGCTCGCCGACATTCGCGTCGACGGACCGATGGGGAGCTTCGGCGGGTCCGGAGCTTTCAGCAACGGACTGTTCGCGCTCGACGGTCGCTATGACGGTTCGCTGCAAGCGCTCGCGCCGTTCACTTCCGATCCGAGCGCGCGGGGCGGCGTTCACGGTCCGGTCCGCGCGACAATCGCGGGGAACCGCATCGTCGTGCAGACGACGGGGGCGAACTTTAACGCCGCCCGCGTGCGCGGCGTCGCCATCGACCGCGTCAGCGGAACGCTCGCGGTCGAGAACAAAGCGGTGCGCATCGTCGCCGCGGAGGGCTCGATCGGCGGCGGCCGCGCGGTCGCCGCCGATACCGGCGGGCCGTTCCTGGTCTCCGCGGCCGCCTTACCGATCTCGGCACTGCGCGGGACCGGTGTGCCGATCGAATCGGGGACGCTGTCGTTGCTCGGCGTCGCCGATCTGCGCGGTACCGGTGCGTCGTTCGACGGGCAAGTCGCTCTTGCACACGGAAGCGCGGCCGGTTTGCCGATAAGCGGCGGCGTCAACGTCGCGTTGTCCGGCGGAACGGCGCGGGTGAGCGAGGGGATGGGCGCGCTCGGCGCGACCTATGGTGCCTTTTCCGGACGCATCGACGGCATCGGCACGAACGGTCCGCGCGCGCTCGCCTACGATCTCAATGCCGACGTTCCGGTGGGCGACGTCGAAGAGTTGCGCAGCACGCTGCGTTTGCCGGTGAAGTATCTCGACGGGAGCTTCGAGGCGGCGGTGCGGGTGCGCGGCTACGGGGCGCGACCGACCGTCGCGGGCCGGGTCATGCTGCCGGAAGGCTCGTACAACGGGCTGGCGTTTCAGGATGCGCGCGCCGCCGTTACGCTGAGCTCCAACGCGATCGCGGCGCGCGATGGCATGGTGACGGTCGGGTCGACCCGCGCCGCGGTGAACGCCGACGTTTCGGTCGCGCGGCGCGCCTTCGTGGTCGACGTGCGCAGCAGCGCGGCAAACTTGGCCGACTTCGACGACTACTTCGACGAAGCGGAAACGCTCGCCGGCCATGGCCGCGTCGCGATCGCGTTTGCCAACGACGGCAGCGCGACGCGTACCACCGGACGCGTCGACGTCGCCGGCTTTCGCTATCGCTCGTTCACCTTCGGGCAAACCGACGCGACCTGGTCGCAGTCGCGCAACTCGGTGACCGGCGCGCTCAACGTGCGCGGTAGCCACGGTTCGCTGCGCGCGAACGGGACGATGATCGCGGCGCCGGGCGATCCGATCGTCGCGATGCAGCGCGCGACGTATCGTGTCAGCGTGCAGGCGCAGCAGGTCGATCTCGCGACGTGGCTGCCGCCGTTCGGCATCGTCGCTCCGGTGATCGGGCAAGTCGACGCCAGCGGCTCGGTCGCCGGCCGCTGGCCGCGCCTGAGCGTCAACGGTGACGCTTCGCTCGCCAACGGTTCGCTCTACGGCTACAAGGTCGCGCAGGCGCACGTGCACGCCGGCGGCGATAGCGCGCGCTTGGCGATCTCGAACACCACCCTCGACCTCGGCTTCGCGCGCTTCGACGCGAGCGGTTCGGTCGGTCTGGCGAAGGCGGATCCGATTGCGCTGGCGGTGCACGTGCAGGCCGCCGATATCGGCAAAGCGCTCGCGACGCTGCGGCCCAAGGGACGGCACTACGACATCGGCGGAGCGCTGCAGGCGGAAGCGCGCATCGCCGGCACGATCGCCAAGCCGCGCGCGACGGTCGGCTTCGAAATCAACAACGGCCGCTATGCGTCGCTCGCGCTCGCGCGCGTCCTGGGCAACGTGGGTTACGACGGGCAAATGCTCTCGGTCTACGATGCGGAAGCGACATTTGCCAAAGGCACGGTGCTCGTGGCCGGCTCGCTGCCGTTTTCGCTGCAACCGTTCGGCGTGAACCCGACGTCGCCGTTGTCGTTCACGCTCGCACTGGGTACGCTCGATCTTGCGCCGTTCGCACCCTTCGTGCCGGGCCCGCAAACCAAGCTCGGCGGAACGCTCGACGGGCGTTTGTCGATCGAAGGCACCTCGCTAGCACCTCGCGTCGCCGGAACGATCGCGCTCACCGGGGGTAGCTACGTCTCGGGTTTCGACCGCGACGCGGTGACGAAGGTGAACGCGCAGCTCACCTTTCTGGGGACGAGCGTTGCGCTGCAGGCGCTGCACGCCAACGTCGGCGGCGGAACGCTCGACGGCCGCGGACAGCTCGATCTGCCGTTCCCGGGCGCGCACACCAGCGGCTACGCAATTGCGCTCGACGCGCACGGTGCACGGGTCGACTTGCCGCAGTACGGCCGCGGGACGATCGATGGGACGATGCGGCTGCGCAGCGCCGAGGGTCCGCCGCTGCTGACCGGCGATCTCACGCTGACCGACGCGTCGATCCCGATCCTCACCATCTATCGCAACGCGACCGCCGTCAGCGGAGGCGGGAACACCGCCGGCTCGGGACTGCCGCTCGATCTTGCCTTCGACCTCACCGCCCACGTTGGTAAGAAGGTGCGCATTCAGGCGTCGTCACCGTACATCGACATCGGCGCGACCGGGACGCTCGCCCTGACCGGAACGCTCAGCTCACCGAAGCTCGACGGAACAGTGACCGCGACACCGGGCGGCGTCTTCTCGACCTACAACCGCGCGTTTCGCGTGCAGCAGGCGCGCGTGTCGTTCACGCCCGCCGACGGCGTGACGCCATACATCGATCTGCGCGCGTATGCGCACGTGACGAACCCCGATCCAGACCCCACGCGCAACGCGGTCGGGAGCGCCGACATCACCGTCACCGTGCGCGGGCCGGCCGACGAGCTCGCGTCGGGTTCCGGCTCGGTCATTCAGTACGCGTCGAATCCGCCGTATTCGCAGGAGCAGATCGTCGGATTGCTGCTCGACGCATCGGTCTTCGGCGCGGTCAACTTCGGTCAGCAACAAAACGGAACGACGCTGCGCGGAGCACCCGGTGAATCGAACGCGCTGCTGCCGCCGGGTGTCACGCCGTATCAGACCGGGATCATCAACTTCAACCAGGAGGCGTTCTCGGTCCTGAACGGTCAGCTCACCCAGCGCTTCTTGGCGCCGATCGAGCAATTCTTCACCGGCAAATTCGGATTGACCGATTTCGAGCTCACCGTCGACTACGGCGGCGGAATCGGCTACAACGCGCTCAAGCAGCTCGGCCCGCGCGACGTCTACGCGAGCTTCGGGCAGACACTGTCGAACCCGGTGCGCACCACGGCGGGCTTCACCTCGCGACCGGACGCGACGACGTCGGTGCAATTCAACTACTTCACGCAAAACGGCGACCCGGCGTTTACGAACAGCCTCAACGGCGACGCGTTCCTGGGACCGCAACGGCTCAAGGGTATCCAGCCGCTGTCGAACCGGCAAGGATTCACCTTCTCGATCGTCCGCAAGTATCCGTGAAGGTATGAGATTGCCTGCTAGGCAGAGCTAAAGGCGCTGGGCGCGGGGTGTCGTACCCTGGTGGCCGGGAACGTGCACGGTTCGTCGCGCGTTACACCCCAAAGCCGCAGTCCGGCGGCCACCCACGGTGGCTCGGTCCGGCCCCTCTCGTACGAAGGACGTCTCCCGCTTGTTCGAACGGTTCCGCCGCACGCCGCGCATCGCGCTCGCAGTGCTCGCGTTCTTCGGTCTGGCGACGCCGCCGGCGCAATCCGCTCCGGCCGCGCCGCCTCCAACGGTGGTTTCCGTCGCGGTGACGGGCAACGCGCACATCCCAACCGATCGCATCCTCGCGGTCGTGAAGACCAAGGTCGGCGATCCGTTCGATCCCAACGTCGTGCAACAGGACCTGCGCTCGATCGCCGACCTCGGCTTCTTCGCCGACCAGGCTCCGCCGATCATCAAGCAGCGCCCCGACGGCGTCGCGGTCACCTTCCGCGTGATCGAGAACCCGGTGGTGACGTCGATCCGCTTCAACGGCAACAAGGCCGTCACGACCGACACGCTGATGGCGCTCATGGATACTGCGCCGGGTCAGGTCTTCAACATCAAGACCTATCAGCAAGACGTCCTCAAGATCAACAGCTACTACGACAAGATCGGCTTCGGCGGCCAGTTGCCCTCGCACGTCACCGACGTCAACATCGCGCCCGACGGCGTACTGACGCTGACCGTGCAAGAGGGCCTGACGGTGCGCCACATCATCATCACGCACCCCCCGGACGCCGACCCGCTGCTCAACGACAATATCATCACGGCGGCACTAGTCACCAAGCCCGGCAGCCCGTATTCGGAAGAGCAGCGTGACAAAGATTACGACGCGCTCAAGGCGCTGTACGAGAAGTTCGACCTCAAGCTGGGCGACGTCGAAGCCGGCGTCGATCCCACCTCGGTCGACCAGAAAGCCGGCACCGCGGACGTGCGCTACTCGATCAGCGTGCTGCGCGTCGGAGCGGTCGAGATAACCGGCAACACCGTCACGCACGACGACGTGATCCGGCGCGAGCTGCGGATGCGGCCCGGTATGGTCGTCACCGACTCGGCGCTGCGCCGCGATTACGACCGGCTCAACAACTTGGGCTTCTTCGAGAAGATCGACTTCGAGAGCAAGCCCGGACCGGATCCCAAGCGTCCGGCGTTGATCACCGTCAACTGGCAAGTCAAAGAGCAGCGCACCGGAACCGCGACGGTCGGCGCGGGCTACTCGGGCGGCTTGACCGGAACCGGGCTGACCGGGACGCTTTCGTATCAGCAGAACAACATCAACGGTACCGGCGACGGCGCGTCGATTCGGTTCGAGCGCGGTACGCGCGTCTCCGACGCGTCGATCTCGGGAACGATCCCCTATCTCGGTAAGACCGAGAAGTCGCAGAAGTACAGCCTGGGCGCGACGATCTTCACCAACGCGCAGACCAACTACTATCCGGTGTACGCCGCATGTTCGGGCGCGAGCGCAACGCCGAACGTGAGCTTCGGCAAGGTCCGCTCGCCGCTGGCGACCGCGACGCCGGCACCGCTGGTCCCGCCGTGTCCCTCGACCGGCGCGTTCCCGGTGACGATCATTCCGACCGATCCGAACAACTTCCAGGTCGTCAACGGGATCGTCTCGACCTACGAGTCGCGCGCGGCCGGCTTGTCGGTCACCCTCGGCCGCCGGTTCAGCGACGTGTATCGCGCATCGGTCGGCGCGAACATCCAGAAGATCGCCGCCAACGCGCAGCTGCCGGCCGGCTTCATCTTCCCGACCGGCTCGGTCGTGAACCCGTTGACGGGAGCGACGACCAACTCGCTGACCGGGTTCACGGATCCGAACAGCCCCAGCGCGGCGGTCGGCGTCACCGCGCCCTCGCTGGCCCAAATCGACTCGACGCGACCGTACAGCCTGCGCAGCTTCGTGATCGGCATCGGTGCCGACACGCGCGATGACATCTTCAACCCGCGCCGCGGTGTCAACGTCACGATAAGCGACGAGGTCAGCAGCCATTCGTTCGGCTCGGACTTCAACTACAACCTGATCACCCTCGACGCGGCCAAGTTCTTCCCGGTTATGCGGAACGCCACGTTCGGCGTTCACGCGGTGGCGGGCTTGTCGACCGGCGCGATCCCGACCAACAAGCTGTTCATCTTCTCCGACCAGCAGCTGCGCGGGTACACCGACCCGTTCTACGGAACGGATGAGCTGTTGGGCCAGACCGAGTTGCGGATCCCGCTGACCCCGGACCGGAAGTTCTCCGTCGTCGGGTTCGTCGAAAGCGGTGCGACCCGAATTCGCGGGGGTACCGCGACCAGCGAGGACGTCAACGGCAATATCCTCGGAGTCACTGATTTGAGCAGGTTCACTTTTCACACCGACGTCGGCGTCGGGCTGCGGTTCGACGTGCCCCAGCTCGGATTGAGGACGATTCGCCTGGACTTCGCGAAGGGCAGCCAGGGAACGCACACCTCGTTCGGCATCGGCCAGAGCTTCTAGTGACACCTATGACCAAGCGATCGACGCGCGGCCGGGCCGCCGCGCTGGCCTTCGCCCTGTGCGCCGCCCTGGTGGCGGCGCCGGCGATCGGCGCCACCGACATCACCGACATCGGGTCGCTCGACCAGAGCGCGCTGGCGGCGCTGCCCGCGTTTCAGGCCGCGAACCGGCAACTCAACGCCTACGGCTCAAATCTCCAAAAGCAGTACATCAAGCGTGCGCAGCACGCTTCACAGCAAGAGCAGCAGCGACTGGCCGCCGAGTTCCAATCGACGATGGCGGCAAAGCAGCGCCAGCTCTTCGGGCCGCTGTTCAACAAGGCACAGGTTGCCATCGCGTCGGTCGCTTCGTCGAAAAACTTGTCGGTCGTGGTCGACAAGCGGATCGTCGTGTTCGGCGGCCAGGACATCACCGGTAACGTGCGCGACCTGCTGACCAGCGTCGCCGATCCGGTCCCGCCGGTCTCGACCCCGCCGCCGTCCAAGGTCGGCTTCGTCGACCAAGCCGCGATCGACCAGATTCCGAAGATCAAGGCCGCGACCGAAGAGTTTCTCAAGTTCAAGGCGGATCAGGACAAGCTGATCAACGACAAGATGAAGACGGCCAAGACCGATGCGGAACGCGAGGGGCTGGTCAAGGATTATCGTAAGGTTCTCGACGACAAGCAGAACGCGACGCTCAAGCCGCTGGTCGATCAGACGCGTGCCGCGATCACCGACATCGCGAAGGCGAAAGGGTTGATCTTGGTGATCGACAAGGGCAACATCGTCTTCGGCGGCAGCGACGTCACCAAAGACGTCACCGATAAGATGAAGTGATGCCGTTCGACCGCGGCGGGTCGCACCGCCTGATCGCGATCGCCGCCGTGGTGGCGCTGGCGGCATGCGGGAAGTCGTCGCCGCCCGCCGCGTCCCTGTCGGGTGGCGGTGCCGTCGGATACGTTCGGATGGAGGAGCTGGTGCAGAAGCACCCGCTCTACGACCAGTTGGCGCGCTACGACCGGAGCATTGAAGCGTTCGATCTGCGCGCCACCGTGCCGCGCGTCGCCTCGAACGATCCCGAAATGGTCGCGCGCGAGCACGACCTCGAGAAACAGCTCAGCGATGCGGCGAACCGCACCAAGACGCTGCTCGACGCCAAGCAGAAGCAGTACCAGCAACTCGAGGACGGCGCGATCGCCGCCGCGCTGCAGGGTGTCGGCAGCGGACCCAGCGCCGCTCAAATCGCCGGCGCGGTCAATACGACCGCCGCGCAGCAGCACTCCGCCGTCTCGGCGCAGGCGCAGAGCGACTTCGCCGCTTACGGGCGCGCGTTGGAGGCGCAGGATCAAACGCAGATCGCCGCGCTGCAGAAGGCGTTCACCGACCGCGCCAACCGCAGTTGGAACGCCAAGGCAGAAGAGCTGCAGTCCAAGGAACAAGCGCTCACGCTCAAACTTGCCAGCGACGACGCGGGGCAGCGCCTGGCGCTGCGCACCAAGCTTTCGTCGCTGGCGCTCGACGATGCGGCGCGCGAGGATGCCCAAAAGCAGCTCGACGCGATCGATCGCAAAGAGGCGGACGCGCGCGCGGCCGAACACAATCGCGATCAGCAGACGCTCGCCGTGCTGCAGGTGCAGTTGCACGATCAGGTGCAGCACGACCTCAACGCGCAGGTCGCGAAGATTCGTGCACGCGAGACGGCGATGATGCAAAAGCGGCAACAGACGCTCAGCCGCCAAGTCGCCGGCGGCGCTCCGCTCGTCCAAACCGGAACGATCGCCGGTCCGCGTTCGGCGCAGGACCTGCCGCCTGCGCTCCGCGCGCGCATCGCCCAACTGCACAAAGACTACCAGAAGCGGTTCCAGGACGACGCGAAGACGACGATCGCGGACTTCCAGAAGACGCGGCTCGATTTGTCGCGGCGCTACGCGGAGCTGCACGGGATCGACGCTTCGTCGCGGCTGGGCGGTCAGTCGGAGATCCAAACCTTGCGCAAGAAACGCGAAGACCTCTACAACCAGATCACCGGTCAGATCGATCGCGAGGTGCGCTTGATCGCGCAGCAGCGTGGCATTTCGGTCGTTCTCACCGACATCGTCGCTCCGGCCAATGGTGTCGATCTCACCCCGGACGCCCTCAAAGACATCGAAAGCTTGCACGAATGACGGAATCTCGGGCCGTGCGCCCGCTCATGATCGCCCTGTTGCTCGCGGGACTGTGGGGCTGTTCCAACGCGCCGCAGAGTTCGATCGGGCTGGTCGACGTGCAACGCATTTCGAACAACTGGCCCAAGTTCCAGAACTATCAGAACCAGCTCGCCGCCGACGCGCAGACGATCGAGAACTCCAAGCGTTCGGCGCGTGACAAGGCGGCGGCACGCGCGGCGCTGCAAGCGCGTTTCGCGCAAGCCCAGACCGAGCTGAGTACCGACGTCAGCACCGCGGCCAAGCAAGTTGCCGCCGACAAGCACCTGACCTTCGTGTTCACCCGGCAGTACGTCGGATACGGTGGGGTCGACATTACGGCCGACGTCGAAAAGATCCTCAAGATCGACGACAAGGCGACGCCGGCGCCGTGAGCTCGGCGTGAGCGCGCCGGCCACGAGCGCGCTCGGAACGCTCGGTGAGCTCGCGCAACGCATCGGCGGGCGCGTCGTCGGTGATGCGGGGTTCATCGTCCAGCGCGTTACCGCAATCGACGACGCCGACGCGACGACGCTCACCTTTGCGGTCGACGAGAAGTATCTGCGCAGCGCGCTGGAGTCGCGCGCCGGCGCGGTACTCGCCGATGCGCAGTTGCTGGCGGACGGCGAGGCGTACGCGAAGCCCATCGTCGCCGTACCGTCGACACGCGTCGCGCTCGCGGCGCTGCTGGCCGCGCTCGAACCGCCGCAGCCGCGCGGTCCGTTCGTCCATCCGACGGCGGCGATCGATCCGGCCGCGCGGCTGGGCGCCGAGGTGTGGGTCGGACCGCATGTCGCCGTCGGCGCGCGCACCGAGGTCGGCGATCGGACCGTGCTGCACGCGGGGGTCGTGCTTGGGAACGACGCGCGGGTGGGCGCCGATTGCCTGTTCCATCCGCGGGCGTACCTGGCGGATCGCTGCGTCGCCGGCGACCGGGTCGTCCTGCAAGCCGGCGCGGTGATCGGCAGTGACGGGTTCGGCTGGGCGTTTCTCGACGGGCGATTGGTCAAGATCCCGCAGATCGGAATCGTCACGCTCGGCGACGACGTCGAGATCGGTGCGAATACGTGCGTCGATCGCGCGCAGACCGGCGTGACGTCGATCGGTACCGGAACGAAGATCGACAACCTGTGCCAGATCGGGCACAACGCGCGGATCGGCAAGCACACGGCGATCGCCGCATTCGCCGGCCTGGCCGGGACGACGACGATCGGCGACTATAACCGCATCGCCGGTCAGGCGCTCTTCCCAGGCCACACGACGATCGGAAACCGGGTCACGATCGGCGGCGCATCGCACGTCTGGGGCGACGTTCCCGATGATGCCTTCGTCAGCGGTCAGCCGGCGATGGAGCACCGCGGCTGGGTGCGCCTCCAGGCGTACATCCGGCGGCTGCCGAAGCTGTTCGCTCGTGTCGACGCGCTCGAAAAGGGCCGTGACGCAAAGAACTGACGTGCAGTACCAGACGACGTTGCGCGAAGAGATCGCGTTCGAAGGAGTCGGCCTCCACACCGGCTCCCCGGCGCGAGTCCGCGTCCTCCCCGCCCCCGCCGGACACGGCCTGCGCTTCCGCGTCGACGACGCGGTCGAGTTTCCGGCCCGCGCCGACTACGTCGTCGACACCGTGCGCTGCACGGTCGTCGGAGCCGACGGGTTCCGCGTGTCGACCGTCGAGCATTTGCTCTCGGCGTTGCTGGGCTGCGGCGTCGACAACGCGCTCATCGCGGTCGACGGGCCCGAGATCCCGGTCGAGGACGGCAGCGCGAAGGTCTTCGCCGACGCGATCGGTGCGGTCGGCCTGCTGACCTTGCACCAGGCGCGCGTGCGTTGGATCCCAACCGAGCCGCGCGTCTTTCGCGACAACGAGAAATTGCTGGTCGTGACGCCGGCCTCGTCGTTCCGCGTGCGCATGACGATCGACTATCCCGCGCCCCTCGGCGCGCAATACGTCGAGATCGACCTCACGCCGGAGAGCTACCGTGCGGAGATCGCACCCAACCGCACGTTCGGTTTCCTGCACGAGCTCGAAGCGCTGGTCAAGCGCGGTTTGGCGCAAGGCGGAACGCTGGAGAACGCGGTCGTGTTCGGTCCCGACGGACCGCTTGCGCCGCTGCGCTCACCCACCGAAGCCGCGCGGCACAAGATCCTCGATCTGATCGGCGACTTCGCGCTGCTCGGTGCCTATCCGCAGTGCGAAGTGATCGCGATCAAGAGCGGGCACAAGCTCCACTGCACGGCGGTCCGGGAGCTGCTGGTGGGCTCGTCGCTGCGCGCCGAACCGTTCAGGGCCGGCTTTCGGCCGATCCGTTGACGCGGTAGTCGAGGGTGCCGATTCTCGACGTGCGCGAGATCATGAAGATCTTGCCGCACCGTTACCCGATGCTGTTGATCGATCGCATCACCGAGCTCGAACCGATGGTGCTCGCGCGCGGCTACAAGAACATTACCGCCAACGAGCCGATGTTCAACGGACACTTTCCGGGGAATCCGCTCTTCCCCGGCGTGTACATGATCGAGGCGCTCGCGCAGCTCGGAGGAACCGCGATCCTCGAGCCGGGTGACATGGCGCGCAAGGTGCCGTATCTCGCCGGGATCGACAAGGCGAAGTTTCGGCGCCCGGTCGTGCCGGGCGACCGGCTCGACATGTTCGTCCGCGTCGTCAAGCACAAGATGAACATCGGTTGGGTCGCGGCCGAGGCCAGCGTCGACGGCAAGCCGGTCGTGAGCGCGGAGTTGATCTTCTCGATCTCGATCGATCCGTCGGCGTTCGCGCACGATGCCCCGGTGCTGCACCTGTGATCCATCCCAGCGCGATCGTTCACCCCAACGCCAGCATCAGCCGCAGCGCCGACATCGGACCGTTCTGCGTCGTCGGAGAACATGTCACGATCGCGGCCGGCGCGACCCTGTTCGCGCACGTCGTCGTCACCGGCCGTACGACGATCGGCGAAGAGACGATGATTCACTCGTTCTGCACGATCGGCGCACCGTCGCAGGATCGCAAAGCCGACGAAGGCGAGATCGCCTACACGACGATCGGCTCGCGCACGGTGATCCGCGAGTACACCTCGATCCATCGCGGCAGCGCCGACGCCGGCGGCGTGACGTCGGTCGGCGACGACTGTCTGCTGCTGGCCTACACCCACGTCGCGCACAACTGCCGCATCGGGAACTCGGTCACCATGTCGAACTTCGCGCAACTCGCCGGTCACGTGGTGGTCGAAGACAATGCGGTGATCGGCGCGATGTCGGGCGTTCACCAATTCGTGCGAATCGGCCGCTACGCGTTCGTGGGCGGTTACGCCAAGCTGGGCCGCGATCTGCCGCCCTACTTCTTGGCCGACGGGAATCCGCCCGAGGTGTACGGCTTGAATGCGGTCGGCCTGCGGCGCGCGGGTTTTTCGCGCGAAGCGCTGACCGAGCTCAAGGAGGCGTACAAGACGATCTACCGTTCGGAGAAAAATACGTCACAAGCGATCGCCGCGCTGCGCGAGACCGTCAAAACCGACGAGGGCCGCACGCTGCTCGCCTTCTTGGAAGCCGACTCCGAGCGCGGGATCCTCAAGTAGCGCCGGCCCGCGCGATGCGCGTTTTCTTTTCGACCGGCGAAGCATCGGGCGAGTTGCTCGCCTCGGAGCTGCTCGGTGCGATGCGCGCGCGGGTCCCGATCGATGCGTCGGGGGTCGGCGACGTGCGTCTGGAGCGCGCCGGGGTGCGCATCGTACAGCGCAGCCGCGGCTGGTCGTCGCTCGGAATCTATGAAGCACTGCGCCGGCTGCCGCGCGTCGTTCCGGCCGGCGTGCGCATCGCGCTCGAGCTGCGCCGCGATCCGCCCGATCTGGTCGTGCTGGTCGACTTTGGCGCGTTCAATCTGCGGCTGGCGCGGATGCTGCGCGCGCTACGCTTCACCCGACCGATCGTCTACTATGCTCCGCCGTCGGCTTGGCTCGACAGCGCCCGTCGCGCGCGCCTGGTCGCCGCGGCCTCCGATGCGCTCACGCTGTTTCGCCATCAAGCCGAGTTCTATCGTTCGCTGGGACTCCCGATCGGATACGTCGGACATCCGCTCGTCTCGACGATCGCGACGCGCACACCGTTGCCGCCGGCGCCGCCCGGCGGCGGCGTGATTGCCTTGCTCCCCGGGAGCCGCGCCGGCGAGATCGAGCGGCACGCGCCGCTGCTGCTCGACGCACTGTCCCGCGTGCGCGAGTCGCGGCCGAACGTGCGAGCACTCCTCGTTGCGGCCGACGACGATGCCCAAAGCCACCTCGAGCACGTGCTCGCCTTACGCTCGCCGCAGCCGGTCACGATCGTGCGCGACGCGCGGGATGCGCTGCGCGCGGCCGACGTCGCGGCGATCGCGTCGGGAACCGCCGTGCTCGAAGCGGCGCTGATCGGCACGCCTGCCGTCGCGCTGTACGTACTCACGCCCGCGCAGGCAAAGATCGCGCGCCGCATCTATCGCGGCACCTACGTGACGTTGCCGAACCTCGTGCTCGACGGACCGCTGGTGCCCGAGCTGCTGCAAGAGGGAGCGACGCCGTCGGCGCTGGCCGGCGCGCTGTCGGCATTGCTGGAGGATCCGGCGCTGCAGCGAGACGGATACGCGCGCATGCGCGTCGCGCTCGGGCCGCCCGACGCGCTGCAGCGTAACGCCGACTGGGTACTGAGCGTCGCCGGCGAACGGACGACCGGCGGTCGATGATGCGCATCTATCATACCAGCGACCTGCACGACCGGCGGCACATCGCCGGGCCGATCGCCGCGCTGCGCGCGGAACGACCGGGCGTGTATGCGGACTGCGGCGATGCGCTGCGCGGTTCGCAGACCGTCTATCATCGGCGCGAACCGATTCTGGCCGAGCTCGACGCCGCGCACGTCGACGTTCAGGCGATGGGTAATCGTGAGTTCCACTACCTGTTCGGCGCGGTGCGTGCGCGTCGCGCGCAGATGCATCATCCGCTGGTGTGTGCGAATCTGATCGACCTGCGCAAGCGGCCGCTGCCGTTTACCGCCGACGTCGTGCTGCAACGCGCCGATCCTTCGACGAGCTCAGGACAAGCTACGCCGTGGACGCTGCGCTTCTTCGGTTTGCTGGTGGTGCAATATCCGCCAGGCGCGGCGTGGGAGCGGGTCTTCGGGTGGAGATTCTTCGATCCGCTCGACGTCGCGCAGGCGATCGCCGACACGACGCCGGCCGGCACGACGCTGATCGCGCTCTCGCACCTAGGTTTGCGGCACGACCGGTTGCTCGCGGCGCGCGTTCCGCGCCTCGAGTTGATCTTGGGCGGTCACAGCCACGACACGTTGCACGAGCCCGAGCTGGTCGGCGACGTACCGATCGTCCACGCCGGTCCGTACGGCGCGTTCGCCTCGCGCACGGAGTTGACCAAGGACGCTTCCGGCCGCGCCAGGATCACTGATTTCGCGCTCGAGCCGCTCGTCGGATGAACGCGTCGCGCGTTCCGGCGATCCTGTTCGTTTCGAACGGTCACGGCGAGGCGGCGATCGCCGCGCGAATCGCGCAGGAGGCGCGCGCGATCGCGAGCGTGCGCACCGACCACTTCGGCTTGGTCGGCGAACCGCTCGGCGCCGACGGTTTCCCCGACGTCGGACCGCGTCGCGTCATGCCGTCCGGCGGACTGGTCGCGATGGGCAACCTGCGCGCGTTCGGCCACGATCTGCGGGCCGGGTTTCTCGGACTACTGGCGCGCCAGATCGGTTTTCTGCGCGGTGCGCGCGGCCGGTACGCGGAAGTGGTGGCGGTCGGCGACGCGTACGCGTGCGCGCTGGCCGGAATGGCGCGCGCGCCGCTGATCTACGTCGGCACAGCGAAGAGCGTGTACGTTGCGCCGTACGGCCCTTTCGAGCGCCGCATCCTGCGCGGCGCGCGGCGAATCTTCGTGCGCGACGGCGCGACCGCGGTCGCACTGCGCGCGCACGGCATCGCGGCCGAGGCGCCCGGGAACGTCATCGTCGACCTGCTCGCGACCGGCGACCGGGTGAGCTGGGAGCGTGACCTACGCCTGGCGCTGCTGCCGGGATCGCGCGAACGCGCCTACGCCGACGCGCTGCGCATCGCCGCGCTGATCGCCGCGCTGCGCGCGCGCGGCGTCGTGCTCGACGCCGTGCTGTCGATCGCGCCGAACCTGGACCCGGCCCGCTTCGCGCCGGCGGTCGCGCTCGGCGCGTTGCGGAGTTGGACCGGACCGCTGGGCGGCCTGCTCGCCGGCGCGACGCTCGCGATCGGTCAGAGCGGCACGGCGAACGAAGCCGCTGCCGGCGAAGGGCTGCCGGTCGTCGCGCTCGATCTCGACGACGCGCCGCGCGGCGCGTGGTACCGCAAGCGACAGATGGGGTTGCTCGGCGATGCGTTGCTGGTCGTGCCCGGGGATCCGCAGCGCGGTGCCGATGCCGTCGCCGCCCTGCTGGCGGATGCGGAGCGACGCGACCGCATGGGCGCCGTCGGGCGCGAACGGATGGGCGGCCCGGGGGGCGCGCGGGCGATCGCGCAGGCTGCCGTCGAGCTGGTGCGCGCCGCATGAGCCGGCTGCCGGCCGGCGCGCTGGCCGTTCTGTTCGCGATCGTCCCGCTCTACGGGACGCTGGCGACGCTCGATCCGTCCCGGCCGCCGATCCCGCCGTTGCTGCCGGTCGCCGGTAGCGTGGTCGTCGCGCTGATCGCGGTCGCCGCGCTGGCGGTGGTGGCGGCGAGCGTGGTACGCGCGGTGCCGCGGGACGGGCTGACCTTCGCCTTCCTCGCGCCGGGCGTCGCGACCGTCCTGGCCGGTATCACCGGCTTCGATCCGGCGTTCGGGATCGGACTCGGTCTGCTGATCATGGGCGTGGGCTTCGCCGGGCTGGCGGTCGCGCGGGCGGCCGACGCCGCGACGATCCGGTTGTGCGTGCGGGTCTTCCTGTGGTCGGCGCTGGTAGCATGCCTGGTCGCGCTCGCGATGATGGTGACCCATCGGCCGGCGGCGATCTATGCCTACAACAACGGGCGCGCGATCGGGACGTTCCTAAACGCCAACGAGCTGGCGGCGTACGCGCTCGTCGGGCTCGGCCTGGCAGTGCCGCTCGCCGTTTCCAGCCGCGGGCGCGACCGGCTCGCCGTCGTCTGCGCGCTCGTCCTGGCGGTGACCCTCGGCG
>Ga0182024_10002272_pt1 | contig 48084 bp, 46 predicted proteins | sample P32metaG_FD_120480 | JGI IMG/M metagenome (GOLD analysis project Ga0182024, IMG submission 120480) | Permafrost microbial communities from Stordalen Mire, Sweden - P3-2 metaG (Illumina Assembly) | ecosystem: Environmental > Terrestrial > Soil > Wetlands > Permafrost | place: Sweden: Stordalen... | reverse complement strand
TTCACCCAGACACCTGATCACATGAATCTCGTCTTCCTCGGCGATGGCCGGGAAGCGCAGGATTTTCCAATCGCCCGAGTCCTGGACATGCCCGGCCAGGTCGTCTTCATGCAGGCGCTGCATGATGATGACAATCGCCCCATTGCGTTTGTCATTGAGCCGAGTAGTGAGCGTGTGGCCATACCACTCATTGACAGCTCTGCGCTGGGATTCCGAGGCTGCTTCCTCGGGCTTGAGCGGATCATCGATGATCAGTATGTCCGCCCCTCGTCCGGTCAGCACTCCGCCTACGGACGTCGCCATCCGCACGCCATTTCGGGTGGTGAAAAAGTCGTGAACCGCCTGTTTTCGCGGTGACAGCCGGGTGGCGAAGAGATTCTGGTACCAGGAGCCGGTCATGAGTGTCCGGCACTGCCCCGCCAGGTTATCGGCCAGTTCCTGGCCGTAGGAAACGCAAATGATTTGGGAGCTAGGAGTATGGCCCAAGAGCCATGCTGGAAAGGCCACCGAGGCGCAATGCGACTTGAGCGACCGGGGCGGCATGTTGATGATCAATCTGCGGGTGTTACCCAGCCGCACTTCCTCCAACTCCTGGGCGATCTTTTCGATGTGCCAGTTGGGGAGAAATGTCGTTTGCGGATTGAGCTCGCAGAAGCTGCGCTCAATGAACATATAGAATTCGTTCCGCAAGAGGACCTGGTACTCGGCCGCCGAAACTTCAATTTGTTTCCCGTTCACGATCAGCTTCATTATCGTTTCCTCCTTCAGAAGTTGCTTCGAATCGCTTCATCAGTCCCTCCAAGATGCGCTTGTCGGTATCTTCGAAAAGATCTGATTTCCGGGATTCGTCCTGCTCCAAACGTTCTTCCGCCATGCGCACAAGCATGGCGGCCAGATTCAAAGCGCGAAGATCGCCGCCAGCAGCTTTGTTCGCAAGTTGCATCATGGCTGCTTCGAATTTGTCGACCTCCCGGCGCAGTCCGTTCTCATTGATTACCACCTTCGCCTGGAGCGTCCGACGGATAACGACGGCCATGTTGGATTTTCCTTTCGGGCGTCCCTTGGGATTGCCGGACTGGCCCTTCTTGAATCGGGTAGCCTTGGGCGGCTTCTTGTAGCCCACTTCGTCCGAACCTTCGTCACTTTTCTTCATGACCAACCTCCTTTTCCCGTTCATTGAAGCTGCGCCCTGACGCTTCATGCACCGCTGAATGGCCCGTGAAGGTCTGCCAGCGTCTGATAGTGGTGTCCACATACACAGGATCCAGTTCGAGGCCGTAGCAGATTCGGCCGGTCCGTTGGGCGGCAATGACAGTGGTTCCGCTACCCAGGAACGGATCAAGAACGATGTCGTTGCGCGAGGTTGCGTCCAAAATGGCATCCGCAACCATGGCCGCCGGCTTAATGGTCGGGTGAAGACCCGACAGCTGCTCATCGCCGTCCCCGAATCTCACCCGCGGATATTCCCAGACATTCGTGCGGTAGCGCCCGTACCGGCCGAGCTGGATGTTGTTCCGGTGTTTCGCTGTGCCGTTCTTGAACACAAATACCAATTCGTGGCGACTGCGATAGAGCGATCCCTGGCCGCCGCTCTCCTTGATCCAAATGCATAAATTCTTGAATTCGGTGTATGCGCGCCGTGAAGCGGCGAGCATCTCGGGAAGGTGTCGCCAGTCAAGGCAGATAAAATGAAGCGATCCGGTCTCGCTGTTGTGCACTAGGTTCTGGAAGATGATGAAAAGAAAATCAATGAATTCATCCTCGCTCATCTCGCCTGAGGCCATAGCGAATTCCCGGTGATGGACTTTGCCAAATCCCGCGACGTAGCCATCGATCGGATCGTTGTAGGGCGGATCTGTAAAAATGGCTGTAGCACGGCGGCCGTCCATAAGCCGCGAATAGCTGTCTTCTTTTAGCGCGTCCCCACAGAGCAACCTGTGACGACCGAGAACCCAGAGATCGCCAAAGTTGGTCACCTGGACCCCGGGTTCGACGACAGCATCGGCAGGATCGGCTTCGCCCTCCGGTGCGGGGGAGAGGCCTTCGATCATCAAGTCGATCTCGCCCATTTCGAAACCCGTGGCTTCGAGCGAAAAGTCGAGGTCGACTTCTGACAGCGCCCTGAATTGCTCGCCCAGCAGGCGATCATCCCAGGCGGCGCTTTCAGTTAACTTGTTGTCCGCAATCATGAACGCTCGCACCTGGGTCTCGCTCAGATTCTCGAGGGCAATCGTTGGAACCATCCCAATGCCCAGGAGCTTGCAGGCCTGGAGCCGGCCATGGCCGGCGAGGACCTGGCACTTCGAATCGATGAGCACAGGAACATTGAAACCAAAGGCGCGGATGCTGTCCGCTATCTGCCGAATCTGTTTGTCGCTGTGAACGCGCGGGTTCTGCGGGTCGGCTTTGAGCCGAGCGACGGGCAGATACCGAACCTGCAATTGTTCCATGACACTATTGGCGCTCATTTTGCGAGTGGCTTTACATGCTTGATTCATTTGAAATCCTCCCGGGTAATGGCCAACGTAACTTCCTTGCGAACTGCAGCCAGCAACCGAAAACGACGGAAGCATTTTCTTCATCAAAAACAAAAAGCCTGCGGATACAAAGCGCGATCCTCATGCGGACCGCGCGTTCCGCAGGCTATAGAACCTTGAATTGTGAGTGCTGCTTTCTTTTTATTCTCGCTTCCCGCCAATTTGATTACATCAAGGCAGGAGCACCGCGAGAACCGTCCGAAACCGGAGAAAAATTATCTGAAGAAACGTGCTACGTCAAGCCGCAGGAATTTCTGCCGCATCCATCAAACCTTGCGTATCACTCCGGCGATGGAAGCGGGCCTTTCTGACCATGTTTGGAAGATGGAAGAAATCGTTAGCCTGCTGGATATGCAAGAAGCTAGACGTGCAGCATAGGACGGCCTAGTAGCCCTGCAAGGGACTACTTGAGTTGCAAGGCCAATGCGCCAATACGTTCTCCAGCCGTCCTCATGCCTATCGTGTTAGTCGGATATTGATAAAATCTGTCTAGCTGCGGGTCTTTCAGACCATGCTTCTCAAATTGGGAATGAACATTAAGGACTTTCGCGCCGAACATTTTAGAAAAAAGGTCATCGGTTTCGGTGTTATATGTGACGATTCTTTGGCTGTCTTGCTGCCACGTATTAGAATTTTGTGGATAGGGAGGGGTCTTAGCGTCTCTTTCAACCAAGAAGTTTAATATGTCAGCCGATAACCGAAGCGCGGACCTTTTGAGATTAGATGTTTCATTTGGAATCTTCGGTTGTGGCTTTTTGAGGTCGTCTTCTACGCGCTGCTGGGCCACCGTATACGCGATCAAATCTTTATCCACCTGCTGAAAATTAAATAGCAGGGTTCCGAAGTGCTCTTCGCCTTTCTCAAAGCGCTCTTCGCTTGTAGCTTGTTGGTGCCTCAGCAAACCTATTTCAGCAAACATCAGAAAAAAGCAAAATACGATGGCAAAAAACTTTTTCCATTTTCCCTTGGGCGGATTAAGAGACATGACAGCCGCCGCGCATCCCAGAATGGCGATGAAAATTCCAGATGGGCAAGAATAATAAAAATGTGCTGAGCGTCTCCAAAGCTTCACGGCATGAATCAGCAACACGGAAAAGGGATGCAACATTGGGAAGGCTTCGATGACAAGGGTCACAGCAGGAACAATACGCCGATTCCCGCCTTGCATAAAGGGGAGAACGGGTAATTTCAAATTGACCCACTACCGAATTTCGAGGGTGTTATTGATGGAAGAACGACATCTGCTTTTGATCGGCATCGCTGGCTTTTCTTTTGTGATTATCGAAAACGGTGCGGCCCTTGAGTGATGGGGATATTTCTTGTTCATGCGCAAGGACCTCGGAGAAATCAGGATTTTCGCCTACGCGATTGCCAGCAAAGCATTCTGGGCCGCTTTGGCCCCTGGATCGACGAGATTCGTGATGGTGCCCTGATTCTTTCCGACAATTGCGGTGTGAGGCTGACAGGTAAAATCCTCAATACCGGCGCTGTGCCAGTGATAGCGGCGAGCGAGCTTCGTGGTTGAATTCATCCCCTGCTGGATAACCGCCCACTCGCCCGTCTCGGTCACGATGAATGTGTGCAAATAAAGCTGAAACCCGTCAGCAATCGCGTTGTTATCCACACGCGCGGTGAGGCGGCTGGCACGGACAAGTGATTCGCCATCCAGATTGGCCTTCCCTGCGAATACCCGCAACTCGTCGGGAGTCTTGTGGGAATGCCGGCCTCGGCCGCCGCAGACCATCACTCCGGTTTCACGCGCGCGTGGGTTCAGACCGTGCTTTAGGGCGTTCAAAACAGATGTAGTAATGCCCGAGGAATGCCAGTCCATTCCCATCACACACCCCAAGGCTTGGAACCAGAAAGGATCGCTCATCCGGGCCAGAAACAGAGAAGCACCATAAGAATGCAGAATCGCTTCTGTGATAGCGGTACCCAATACCGCCATGCGGGAGGCCAGCCACGGAGGCACACGACCACCGTGAAGCGGTAAATCTGCAAGGCCGGAGCGTTGCATTGCCGTTATGTCCTCGGTTCCATAAGTGTCTGCCGATGAGCTTCCCCGTGATTTTCAGGGGGTTCCAATCTTAACCAAAGGCTCTCTCTTCTCCTTATTTTCGCTTGACTGTTCGCCCAGCGCAAGCGTCACTGTGTGTGCGCAGGAGGCGTTTGATAATGGATAAAGATATCTCGAATCAGCTCGCCCAGTTGCCTGATCTCTCAAAGCAGCAGCATGGGTAGCAATGTCACCGAGCGGCGATGATATCGGCCACCAGTCGGATCAATCCCCGAATGTCAAAGTAGGGAGGATCGACGGTCGCTCCAAAACGCACGATCACGAGCCGTTGCGAAGGAATGATAACGATGCGCTGTCCGAAGTTACCGGAGGCGAAATACGAATCAGCTGGCATACCTGCCTGCACCCGGCCACGCGCGTCATCCGATTGGCCGGCGTTGACCCAGAACCCTGAGCCATAAGGACTGTCCAGTGTGGGCTGGGTCGAGTAGGCAACCCAGCCTTCCGGTAGAATGCGCTTCCCGTCGGCAAGGCCATCGTTCAGATAAAGCTCGCCAAAGCGAGCCCAGTCTCTCGCCGAGGCGTAGATGCGTGTGGATCCAATCGGAGTGCCCGCGTCATCGAACTCCATGGTGACGTGCTGCATGCCTACAGGACCGAACAGGTGGCTGTGAGCAAAGCGCAATACATCCGCAGCATGTCCGCCCACTGCATCGCGCAGGATGGCGGAAGCGATTAACGTATTGCCGCTCGTGTACTCCCAGGTCTGGCCGGGCTTCGATTTCAGCTTGGCCTTCTCGGCGTACGCGGCCATATCTCGTTCACAGAACAGCATGCGCGAAACGGGATCGAAGCCGCTGTCGGTCTCGTCCAGCTTCAATCCACTCGTCATGCGCAACAGTTGGTCCAGGGTGATGGAATGGCGAGGATCGGCGGGAGAACTCCATGCGCCCACGGCCGCTGGGGCATACAGGTTGAGTTTACCCTCGCGGACCAGAATGCCGATCAGTGCGTTAATCACTGACTTGCTGACCGAGTAGCTGATCAAAGGGGTCTCTGACCTAATGCCCTGGGCATAGCGTTCGGCAATGATTCTGCCGTCGCGCATGACCACGATGGCGCGCACGCGCCGATACGGAGGATGTGGGGGCTCAGCGAATGCCCGGTCCAGCGCCTCGCTCAGCTTGGTATCGACTGGCGTGATTGGCACTGCCGGATTGTTCAAGGACGCCGCGCTAGACAAATTGGGCACAACACCCGGTGCATCGGCCTTGGCATCTCCCAGTGTGCAACCGTAGCCCCTGCGATAAGTCGCGACACTGGCAAAGTGACCGGCCCAGGTTGTCATCACCTGTTGGCGCCGCCAGTCCACTGTATAGCGCAGTCGCTTGAGTAGAATATGCATTCCGCGTTTAGGACGGACATCTTCGGCGAATGCGCGGTTGGCGTCGAGTCCCGAGACGAAGATTTCGCCGCAAAGGGTCTGACTAGTCGAGGCGGTTCCGACTCTAAGGGCAAGGTCGGGTCGATAGAGCCAAACCAGGTAGGCAACAGCGACCACGAGCACCGCGCATGCCCACCAGACAAATCGAATCCAGGCCAGCTTTTCGCCGTGTTCTTTAGGCTCTCCGCGATTAGCCATGAAGGTTCTTCGTCTCCCAGTTTCGCTTGACTGTTTGCCCGGCGCAAGCGTCACTGTGTGTGCCCTGGAGGCGCGTAACAATGGATAAGGACATCTCAACGCAGGTCGCCCAGTTGCCTGATCTCTCGAAGGGGCAGCTCGGCGAGCTTTGGCAGAAGCTTTATAAGAAGCCCGCTCCTCCTGGAATTCGCCGCGAAATCCTGATTCCCTTTCTGGCCTACCGGATCCAGGAAATCGCCTATGGCGGTCTTAAGCCAGCCACCCGCGCCGAACTTCGCCGCATCGCCCAGGCTCTCAAACGGAATCCCGGCTCCAGCGAGCTGCTTCCTCGGCCCCGCATCAAGCCGGGAACCCGCCTCCTCCGCCAGTGGCGCGGCGAAACCCATGAGGTTTTCGTTACCGACTCTGGTTATGAGCATCGCGGCATTCGCTACCGGAGTCTGTCCGAAATAGCCCGCAAGGTCACCGGCACCCGCTGGTCCGGCCCCGCCTTCTTTGGGCTCAAGAACGCCACTTCGGCCGCAGGTCGCTCCGATGGCTAAGGAACACGTTCGCTGCGCCATCTACACACGCAAGTCCTCTGAAGAGGGGTTGGAGCAGTCCTTCAATTCTCTGGACGCCCAGCGCGAAGCCTGCTGCGCATTCATCCTGAGCCAAAAGCACGAGGGGTGGACCCCACTGGCCACCCGCTATGACGATGGCGGGTTCTCTGGTGGCTCCATGGAGCGACCCGCCCTGCAGGAACTTCTGAGTGACATAAAAGAGGGCAAGCTCGATACCGTGGTCGTTTACAAGGTGGATCGCCTCACCCGGGCGCTCACCGACTTCGCCAAAATCATTGAAATCTTCGATTCCCACTCGGTCAGCTTTGTCTCCGTCACCCAGCACTTCAACACCACAACCTCGATGGGTCGGCTCACCCTGAACGTGCTGCTCTCCTTCGCTCAATTCGAACGCGAAATCACCGGCGAAAGGATTCGGGACAAGATTGCAGCCTCAAAGAAGAAGGGCATGTGGATGGGAGGGGTGGTCCCACTGGGGTACGAGTGCGTGGACCATCGGCTCATCATCAATGAGGCCGAAGCGGAAACCGTGCGCAAGATCTTCACCCAATACGTGAAGCTGGGAAGCGTCCGAAAGCTGAAGAAATTCCTGGATCAGAGTGAGCTGCGCAGCAAGGCACACACCAGCGCCACTGGCAGGAAATCCGGAGGGGCAATGTTTTTTCGAGGCGCTCTTTATCACCTCCTCCAGAACCGCATCTACATCGGCGAGATTCACCACAAAGACCAGTGCTACCCAGGACAGCACCAGCCAATCGTCCCTCGCAAGCTGTGGGATGAGGCCACTGCCCTCCTCGAATCCAATAACCAGGCCCACCGGACCGGAGCATCATGTTCAACACCGAGCCTGCTCAGCGGCAAACTGTTTGACAGCAATGGCGCCCGCTTCACGCCCACCCATGCCGCCAGGGGCGCGAAGCGGTACCGTTACTACACCTCACAGTCTTTTATTCGACGGGAAGGCACCCGGCCCGTCATCACGCGGTTCCCGGCCCAAGACCTTGAAAACTTTGTCCTCGGGCAAATCCGCCTCCTGCTTCAGGCGTCAGACAAGTGCACAGCAGGGATCGAAAACAGCCCCAGCAAGGAAGCGGTCACAGAACGAGCCAACGGGCTGGCGAAGAAATGGCCGAAACTGGAAATCTCGAAACAGCATGAGTTCACGAAAAACGTCCTGAAGCGGGTGGTAGTGGGCAAGGCTGCGGTATGGATCGAAATTGAGCAAGCCAAACTGCTCACGGCCCTGCTCGGTCAGAATTCCGAAGCCCTCTCCACATTGAATGGACGTAAACATGAAATTCTGAAGCTCACTGGCAACTTCCAGGCTCTCCGCAGAAGCGGACAGGTCAGCGTAATTGGCCCTCAGAATGGTTCATCCCCCGAGGGCGCAGCTGTGCCGTCGCTCGTGAAAGCTATCGCGCGGGCGCGCGAGTGGTATGAGCAGATTGCTGCCGGTGAAATTACCACCATGGCTCAATTGTCCCAGGAATCGGGCTTGCGCCGGCGATACCTCAGGCAGATCCTACATTGCGCAACACTGTCGCCGCAGATCACTGAGGCTCTCCTGCTGGGCAAGCACCGACCCAACCTCGCATTGAAAGAAATCCTCCGAAACGTGCCGCTTGATTGGAAAGAACAAGGAAAGGCAATTCTCCTCTTACTTTGAGAGACGGCCATTCGGATTACCTCGTCACTCTCGCCATGTCACGCAAGAGGTCACCGGCAGATTCAAAGCGTGTGCGAAGCTCGCAGTCGCGCTTGATTCTCGCGCTCCTGCTTTGGGGAGGATGATTAGATTCGTTTCGGTGGCCGGTGACGGCTGCGACCCGTTTCAAAATATTTTTTGTCCCTTGCGGCAACCTTTGGAAGTCGGCGTGGTCAAGTAGTACCTCGATCAACTTGGCCCAATCGAATTTGTTGAAATTATGAGGACCCGGATTCCCGGCCTTAGCATCCCACCAGGCCTCCTTGGCGATCTTCACCGCCAACTGGCGGGACAAACCCTCAATTTCTTCATACAGTATTGAGCAGCCCTTCGAGGGTTCGGCCGTTCGGAATGTTGCTTCGGCGGTTGCGAGTCGGGTCCGCAGTCGACGGGGAAAGGTCAATGAGCGAAATGGTCATGTTTCATCGACCAAAACATGCGGAACAGAGAACAAGCGTAAGACTGGATGGCAGGGGTCAGTCAATGGCGAACCGGCGGTCCCGTTTCGATTCGGAAGGGCACCTCGCGTTTGCGGGGGGAGAAAAATGCGATCTGTTTTGGATTTTTCGGGGACGGGAGAAAAGGATGGACGCACCGGCATGCTGCATTCCCGCTCATTTGTGGCGAAATTTGCAGGATTTGCCCCCAACATGGGGAACAGAGAAAATCCTTGAGACTTGATGGCGGAGAGGGGGGGATTCGAACCCCCGACACCCTTTTGAAGTGTAACTGCTTAGCAGGCAGCCCTGTTCGGCCACTCCAGCACCTCTCCGTAAAAAACACCTGGCCGCCTTGCTCAGTATAGCATTTCTTGGAATGTTACCCGCCAGCGGGGATCATTGCAGTCATTGCGAAGGTAGGTCGGCGATTGCCCAGAATTTCACGTCCCGTGTCAGGTATTAGGAACATCAGCCTTAATTAATCGCTCTGATTAGTGGGCATGCTTTTCGTGCTCCTCCATCTCATCCGCGGGGCTGACTGGATTCAACCGTTCCATATCTTTTTTTTCTTCCGCGGTTAGCTGGGGCAGATGGCGAATGAAGGTCACCAGTTTCCAGGTGTCCGCGTCGCTGTGTATTGGGCCCCAAGCCGGCATGCCGGTGAGACCAACCCCGTTTTGAATGATGTAATGAATTTCCCCGTCTGTCAGGTTCTGCGTTGAGGATTGCCGCATGTCCGGGACCTTTGGATAGAAATTCGGCCCCATTTCGGTGTTTCCGCTGCCGTCATTGGCATGGCAGGTCGAGCAGTGATCCGCGAAATGCTCGCGCGCTTCTTTCAAAACCTCCGCAGTCGCTGGAAACGGGTTTGTGGCGTTCCGCTCGGAGTCGGGAATGGCGAGATTGCGCATCGACCGCGCCATAAACGCCTCCATCAGCGACGGGGTGCCTCGCGCGCTAAAGCCGCGGCGCATGGTTACCCATCCGAAAACGACCGCGCCGCCAAGGATCACAATCATCACAAGAAGAGTAGTGGTGCGTTTTTGCATCTGCTCACCTGCCTTTTGATCCCGCATCTGATTCAAGACGCATATCCATTCCTCGCGCGGGCTGATTGATTGCGCCCGGACCCGCCGGAGCCTCCAGGCCATCCGTCAGGAGGTAGGATTGGAGTTCCGCGGAACTAATGGCCCAATTCTCCAGCGCGCTGACGTAGGCAACCTGCAGTTGTATCATGCTCCGTCGCGCCATAAGCACCTGGGGATACGGTGCGGCCATGTCCTGATATTTTTTCGCGTACATCTCATACGCCGTTTGCGCCCGGGGAATCATCTCGTCCTTGTACCGCGCGGCGGCATTTCGCGAGTAGTTATAATTTTCCGCTACGCCTGCCGCACGTTCCCGCAGCCCCAGTTTAACCCGCTCCAACCCGTTCCGCGCTTGCTCGATCTCCGCATTGGACGCGGCGACATTTCCCTGGTTGTGATTGAAAATCGGGATTTGCACCCCGGCATCCGCGAACCCCTGCAGCCCCACCGGCCGCCCGGTTGGATCCAGCAATTCGCGATTCTCTTCGAGCCCGCCGCGCAATTGCAGATCAGGAATCGATTCACGTTTGGCCTGCGCTAATCGGGCTTCGGATTTCGCTACCTCCAGTTCGGCGATTTTGACCGCGGGGCTCTCGCTTACAATGCGTTCCACCAGACCATCGGCATCGACGACCGGCGTTTCCTCCAGATTTCCTTCCAGCCGCATCAAGGGAAGCCGCGGGTTGCCGACTACCGCCGCGAGTTCCCGCCAGATGCGCCGCTGATTTTCGTCAGTCATGGTTACGTCGAGCGCCGCCCGCTCCGACTCGATTTCCGCTTCCAGGACGTCAGGGGCGTCGGCCTGACCCACATTGGCGAGCTGATGCGATGTTTCCGCCGCATCCTGGGCGACCTTGCCCAGATCTTGCCGCAATTCAAGCAACTGTTGCGCGGCAAGCGCGTGGATATAGGACGTCTCGACGTTGGCCATCACGCGGAGTTTTTGCTGATCTCCGCGTACTTGGGTTTCTTTCTGTTCCTGTTCAAAAACCTTTTGGCTCCGACCCAGCTTCCCGGGGGTCACAATATCCTGTTGCACGAAAAAGCCCTGCTCTCCTCCACGAAACGCTCCCCCGCGAATTTGCTCACCCTGATAGCCGACCGTGGGATTGGGGTATAACGCCGATTGCTTCGCGCGTGATGCGGCGGCCCGGATGCCAGCCCCCGCCTCAGCCAGCGTTGGATTATGACTAAGGGCCATTTGTTGCAGCTCTCCCAAGGTGATCGTTTTTCTGTCATCTGACGTTGTCTGCGCGTGCCCGCACGGACCGACCAGCGAAATGGCCAGGATCATTATGCTTACGCGGATGGAGTGTCCGCCAATTCGCGGCCGTTTTTCGATTATCAACAGACTGGATTTGAGCGTTGAGTTATTCATGGCTATCCTTCATCTCTGGCATGTCAGAGGCTGGTCTCTTGTCCCGCTGTTTTTCGCGGAGTTCCATGATTTCGTCGTATTTCCCGGGCGGCAACACGCGAACGAAGGTCATCATTCCGGCCATGAAGCCGCTCCATCCCGGGCGCAAGCCGTAGTTTTCCGGCTTCTCCATCATTTTATCCATCGCCATCATCGGCCCTTCCATTAAAGCGTCCTGCGGGAATCCCGGAACGGAATTGGCATTCTTGCTAACGTCCGGCATGGCCATTCCGCCATGCGGCATTTCCAAGCCGCGCGACAGGGGCCCCACGTTGGATGACATATGGTTCATCATGTGATGGGGCATGTGGCAATGCATCATCCAATCCCCTGGATTGTTGGCCTCAAACTCCAGATCGCGCGCCTGCGCGACACCCACCAGAGCGGTATTTTGCGGTCCCCAGTTGGACGCGGGTTGTCGCCCGGCTTCGGTACCCGTAATCACGAACTGATGCCCATGGAGATGGATAGGATGGTGGTCCATACCGAGATTGATCAGGCGGATTCGAACCCGGTCCCCCTGTCGCACAATCAAGGGAGTGGTGGCTGGACCGGACTTGCCGTTAAAGGTTAGCCAGTTGAATTCCATGCTCATGGAATTTGGAACCGTGTTATTCGGCAGAATCGCATACTCCTGCATGACCACTACGAAATCTTTTGCTACGCGCGGCTTGTAAGTTTCTCTGGGATGCATGATGAACGCGCCGATCATCCCCATCATTTCCTGCATGGCCATGTGCGAATGATAGAAATATGTGCCGTCCTGATGGAGCGTGAATTCGTAAACAAACCGTTCCCCCGGCGCAATCGGATCCTGACTTGAACCTGGCGCACCGTCCATGTCAATGGGAATTTCAAATCCATGCCAGTGCATGGCCGTTGCTTCAGGGAGATGATTGTCCACAATGATTCGCACGCGATCACCGTTCACCACCTGAATAGTCGGCCCTGGCGCGCTTCCGTTGTAACCCCACAGATTAACGATTCGGCCCGGGACGATTTCCTGCTTAACCGGCTCCGCGATCAAATGAAACTCCTTAACGTTTCGATCCATGCGATAGGGAAGGTCTGGTACATCTGGCGTCTCTACAAGCACAGGAAGCGCGTGAACTGGGCCGGATTCTATTGCCTCGTTAATATCCCTCGTCTTCTTGTTCTCCGCACCTGCCGGCATTTCCATCTCATGGGCGGAAAGCAGCTTCGCGGAAGCCATCATTCCCGCCCCTGCAAGAACACTCTGTAAGAATCCGCGTCTGCCGTTCATATTTCCCCCAAATGACGAATTGTGAAAATGCGAGATATCCTGAAAAATGGCCCTGAAATGGCTGTGACCAGCGACAAATGCGCGCACTCCTATTGCCTGGACCAATAACGCTGCTGGTAACTTGGAAGGGGGGGATACTAGATTCGCAGGGGAGTTGAAGCGGGATCGAAAATTCCAATTGGAGGGGAACCGCCAAACGGCACAAAATCTTTGGCGCTCTTCTCCACTCCATGAGCCCCGACTGCCCCACCCCTCACTTCGATGGGAACGTTCCCGCGCGGAGCATCAAACCTGAAAGGGCCTTCCCTCAAGACCTGAAATGGCGCCGGGCGTGCGCAGTCGAGCCTCTGGTCAAACCTAATTCCGAATCCAGAGGGACCTATCACACAGTGAATACCTGGGGGATTGCCGCAATGATGGTGACTGTGAATATTTTCGCTACCGCTCGCCCTGTAGCTCGGGGTATGCGGGGGCAACGGAATTTGAAGAATGAACTGCTTCGTGCTCCGCCCCGCCAAACCAACCTGTCCACAACAAGCGGCACACATAGTAGCCGCGCCGGAATTGGCGCCCACCAGGGCCACTAATAGTAGTCCCGTCAGCAGTCTGATTCGCAGTCCGGCGCGCATCAAGGTTTGAGAATACACCCGTCATGGCTCTCGTCCAAGTAGTGGCCCCATCGAGCGATCCAATTTACCGGTTATGCGGGAGGATCCTGCGGGGTTGCCGCGCTGTTTCCCTTGGTTGCACGAACCACACCCGATTCATCCGTATGGAAATTCCGGGATCCATAATTGCCTGCGCGTGCGAGCAAACTGTAGCTGTGAATGCGCCCATCACTTCCCTGTTGGCCGGGAATGTATTGCAGCTCATATCCCGCTGATTGCGCCTCTTGCGCCAGCGTCCTCGCGGCGGGTCCCAGGTCTTCCAACGAATTTGGAAAATGACCCTCGGCCGCCGCATAGCTGGTTAGCTGTTGTTGTACTTTTCCCAAGGCGTCCTTGGCTTCTTGTTCCGAAGCTGTGCCCGATCCCCCTCTTCGCGGAGGAAGGGCAACCCAAACCATCACCCAGATGGCGATGAGTAGAATCCCCACCGCCGCCACGGTTTTTTTCCACGAGCGCTTCGTAACTTTTTCGTCATCGGGCAGCTCTCCACGTAATTCCGCCCCGCACGAGGGGCATAACGCGCTTCCCAGGTTCACTTCGGATTCGCATTCAGGACAGGTAATCATTCCGGGAAGATTCTAATATCGGAGGGCCGCAACGCGATGGTACCACCATGCCAGGCCGTGATGACCACTCCTTATTTCTCGTGCATACGTTTACCCAACGAGAAGAGCCGCAAACGGCGTGTAATCTCTTTACAGGCCTTGCAACTCCTTGCCCGGCTTGAACCGCACGGCTTTGCCTGGAGGAATATTCACTTGCTCGCCAGTTCGCGGATTTCGCCCAATGCCAGTCTTTCGCGGCTTTACGCTGAACACCCCAAACCGCCGCAGCTCAATGCGGTCGCCGCGCCCTAGCGCGTTCTTTAGCGTTTCGAATACCGCTTCCACCGCCTGCTCGGCCTTCGCCCGCGGCATATTGGTTCGTTCGACCACTGCATTTACCAGATCCAGTTTGATCACAAAGCCTCCATACCTTTCGGCGTATGCTAGTCAGGACGATTCGGGGTTGTCAAGCTGCCTACGGTGTATTACCATGCACCACCTTCTCACCCGCGACGCATTTTAAAAATTTGGGGGAAAACAGAGATGTCCATTAAGTCCGACCGCTGGATTCGCCGCATGGCTGTCGAGCACAAAATGATCGAGCCATTCGCCGATCAGCAGGTGCGCGAAGGAGTCATCAGTTATGGCGTGTCTTCCTATGGCTACGACATGCGCATTGCCGACGAATACCGCATTTTCACCAATGTAAATTCCACCACCGTTGACCCCAAGAATTTCGATGCCAAGTCCTTCGTGGTATTCAAAGGGCCGGTTTGCATCATCCCGCCAAATTCCTTTGCCCTCGGACGTTCCGTGGAGTATTTCCGAATCCCCCGCCAGGTCCTTACGCTCTGCGTTGGCAAGTCCACCTATGCTCGTTGTGGAATTATCGTCAATGTGACGCCATTCGAACCTGAATGGGAAGGGTTCGTGACCCTGGAGATCAGCAACACGACTCCTCTTCCGGCGCGCATCTATTCCGACGAAGGTTTATGCCAGGTGCTCTTCTTTGAATCCGATGAAGTGTGCGAAACGTCCTATCGAGACAAGAAAGGAAAATATCAATGTCAGCAGGGCATCGTCCTTCCCCGCCTGTAACGGCACAGCATCTTTCGTGCGATTAAATATGGGGAAGAGCCTACGGCCGTTCTCTTAGGCCGTCACATAAATCATTGCGCTGATTGCTATGGCTTTGTGATTATCGCGGACTCTCCCCACCTTCTCGAGAACACAAAGGAACCAATGGGTTTTCGCGGACTGGGAGCAACCTCGCGTTTTTCCAAATCCTCCGGCAAGGTCCGCGGATCTCCCCAATAACCGGCGGCAATACCGGCCACCACGTCGTGGCCTTCGGGAATCCCGAAAATCTCGCGAGCCTTACCCGGCAAAATCCCCGCCATCTGATGCACGAAGAGTCCGCGGCACACGGCTTCCGGTGTGAGTCGCGCGGAGGCTTGGCCTGCATCATGAAACGCGAGGCGGTTTGGCTCGCCGCTTATTTCGAAGTCCAACCGCGCCACCGACAGCACCGGCACCGGCGCATTCTCTGCCTACCGCTGGTTCCCTTCGTTCAAGCAGGACGACATTCTTTCGAATTCCTCGCGGGTTTTCGCGCGCCGCAACCAAATAAAATCACGGCTGCTCATTGGAATTAGATGGAGCCCATCGCGCCGCTTCCAAAAAGCTGCGCAGGTCCGCAGAGTCCACCGTCTTGTCCGCAAGAGCTCGCGGACTCCAGCGCCGCTGGATTAGTTCAAGCACCGAAAACTGAGCGTCCGCTAGTTTTTCCATTGCAACGAGCCCTCTCTGCGTTTGAGCGCTCAAAATAAGAGGCCGACAAATTTCTTCTTCAGAGCGAGGTGAATGACCACTTCCGGCGAATATCAATCGGTACCGCCCTACGCTCGCCGCCGTGCATCCAGACACAGCGGCCCAGGGCCAAAAGCCACTACCATTAGTAGCCCACCCATGATGGCCAGGTTCTTAAGGAAGTGGGCCATATTATCCATTCGCTCCATTCCCTGTAGCGCCCAAAAATTGTGGAAGATCACCGGTGGGAATCAGGAACAAAAATAGAACGCCCGCCGCTATTCGCGCGCGAAATCCCACGAGCAATGCGAGCCCACCCAGCACCTCCACGATGACCGCGCCGGCGAGCATCACGTTGACGATGGGAATTCCCTTCGAGGCTATGAACGCGGTACTTTGATTCCAACCCGCGATTTTGCTGCACCCACTGAGCACAAAGATGAATGAGAGCAAGAGTCGGTCCACTAGCGAGCTGCTTTTCTCCATTCCGCTCATCGAATTCCTCTCTTCAACTTCTTCGCTTATCGCAGCCCAGGCGCCCAAACCGATCAGGCCAAATCGAATAGTAGCGCCTCCGATTTTTCCGCAGCCTGGCAGATAATCGCGCCTTCGTCGGAGATCGCGGCGCCGTCGCCAGCCTCAATCTTGTTTCCGTTCAATTCGATTTCGCCCGCGGCCAATTGGAGCCAGCCATATCGTCCCGGTTGTAATTTCATTCTGGCTGTTTCGCCAGGCACGAGCCGGGTCGCGTATAAATTCACATCCTGGTGAATGGTCACAGGCCCTTCCGGCCCGGCCAGCAAAGCGAATTTACCTTGCAGATCGCCGGACTGGAAAAACAACTGCTCGTATTCCGGCTTCAATCCCCGGCGTCCCGGCTCAATCCAAATTTGCAGCAGATGCACTGGCTGATCTTTCGATGGATTCATTTCGCTATGAACCACTCCTGTGCCCGCCGTCATATGCTGCAATTCGCCGGGCCGGATGGTTTCCGCATGTCCCATGTTGTCGCGGTGGGTCAGCGCTCCCTGCAGAATCCAAGTGAGGATCTCCATGTCCTTGTGGGGATGCATCCCGAAGCCCATGCCCGCGGCCACGCGATCTTCGTTGATCACTCGCAACGAGCGAAATCCCATGTGGGCGGGATCGTAGTATTGGTCGAAGGAAAAACTGTGGCGGCTATCGAGCCAGTCCAATTTTGCTGCGCCGCGTTCTACTGACGGTCGTATCTTAATCACGTTCCCCTCCTCGCAACTGCCAGCCATTACGGAAGACGTTCGCGCTTGTGAATCGCACGCACTGTCCTCGCAAAGCTCCGAATATTCTTTGGATATTCCGGCCATTGGATTCGCCGCCGGCTCTCACCGATTCACGGTTCGTTCCACATGGAGGAATGGTTCGAAAGTCTGGTGGGGTCAATTATGGCTTTCTTGCCGGGCGGAGACTAATTTCGCTGACGAAGCTTTGCGGCGCTTGTGTCAGAATCATTTCCACCGCGTGGGCCACATCGTCAGCTTGCAGCATTTTGCTTACATCAAATTTAGTGCTCGAATGGGAAAATTCAGTCGCCACGCTCCCCGGGCATATCGCCGACACCTTAACACCCGAATCGCGCAGATCCTCCGCCATGCAGTGCGTCAGCCCAAGCAATCCCCATTTTGAGGCGCAGTAAACACCACCACCGGAAAAAGCGTTCTTCCCTGCCAGTGAAGCAATATTGATGATGTCCCCGCCGCCGCGCTGAATCATGTCCGGTACCACTGCGCGGCACATCAGAAATACGCCTTTCAGGTTGGTATCCATCACATTGTCCCATTCGCCCAGGGACAATTGGTGCGCGGGCTTGAAAATCCCCACTCCGGCGTTATTCACCAGAATTGTCACCGGTCCAAACTTGTCTTTCGTTCTCTCGACCAGTGTCGTCACGTCTTCCGCGACGGTCACGTCCGCAATGTTGGCCATTGCTTCGGTACCATCCATGCGCAGCTTTTCCAATGCATCATCCAGGCGGCGCTGATCCCGTCCGCATATACTCACCCTGGCTCCAAGTTTCCCAATCATTCGCGCAATGGCTAGACCAATACCTTTGCCTGCCCCGGTTATAATGGCCGAATTCCCGGATAGCATTCTTCCTTTGTCCATGACCTCCTCCAATAACACCCTTTGGGGCTCTTATGCCATCTTAGCACTTGAATTCCGGCTTACCGGATGACACGCTGGAGGTAGCGAATGGCATTGGGGGGGAGCCCCTTGCGCCATTGCACCGCTTTTCCTTATAATTTCTTTCTGCCCGTCCACCCGCAGTGTGGAGTTTCGGGTCGATTCACCGTCAAAGTCTTTACCACGCCCAGGAGGCGGGATTTTTATGATCCGAAACCGGATTTTTGCATGCGGAATTCCCTGTGCCGCGCTTCTAATCACCAGTTTTTGCGGCTATTCCAGCGCCGCAGGCGCGCCACAAGCTGCGGCGCAGCAGCCCAGCTACACCCCAGCCGAATACAATTCCTATATCGCTGCCTCGAAAGATACCGATCCGACGCAGCGCAGGAATGATCTCGCCAGTTTCGCGACCCAGTATCCGAATTCCACATTGATGCCTTACGTCCTTCAATTGCAAGCGCAAACGTATGCACAGTTGAAGGATTATCCCAACGCCATTGCCACCGCCGATAAGCTGGTTGCTATGGGCGACAAAGTAGCTGTTCCAATCCGTTTGCAGGCCGCTTATCTGAGGGCCCAGGCTTTCGAAGCGTCCTTTACCGGAAAGGAGGCCAATGCCGCTGACCTGGCCAAAAAGGAACACGATACCGCCGCCGCCGGACTCGACCTGCTGAACCAAATGCCGCTCCCAGCGAACATGACCGCCGATAAATTCGCCGAGTCCAAAAAACCGGCCATAGCTTTCTTCAACCAGGCTATTGCCAACGCCGCATTCGCGGTAAAGGATTATAAAGCGGCCGCCGACGCGTACAAGGTCGTCCTCGCCGGCACCCCTAACGATGCGCTCAGCGCCTACCGCCTGGGCGTCTCGGATTTGCAGCAGACTCCCCAGACTCCCGCGCTTTTCCTGGACGGCACGTGGGCATTGGCGCGCGCCATTGCGCTAAAGGTTCCCGATGACGCCAAGGTCCGCGATTATCTTCAGAAGCAGATATCCAATTATGAACAGCCGGCCTGCGATAACCTTCTCACCGATCAGGTGACTAATATCGTAACGCTCGCGACCCAGTCTCCCGACCGTCCCGCAACTTTCATGATTCCCAGCGCTGACGATTTGAACAAGGTCCGCCAAGCTCTCACCGTCCCGCAAATTCTCGACGACCTGCAAACTGGCGGCGACAAGGCCAAGACTACCTGGCTAGCCGCTTGCGGCCTTCAGTTTCCGCAAGTACCCGCCAAGGTGATAACCGCGACAGCGGCTACTGACAACGTTGACCTGCAGCTCGCCACCGGCGCCACTGACGATGTCATTCAAGCTGCGACCACCGCGAACATTGACGCCAAAGTCATGGATCAGCCCGAAGCGTCGCGCCTTCAGAAAGACGATGAGCTTCTATTCGCCGGAACCCTGGCAAGTTACGATCCCACACCTCTGCTCCTCCATTTCGACAAGTGCAAAGTTGATCCGCAATACATTCCCGAGGCGGGCAAGCACACCGCTAAACGTCTGCACCACTAAGGAGATATTCCGCATGGCCGGTAATTCAGCGCCGGCTGCGTGTCGCACCGGGGTACGCTATCCCCACGCGTGCCTTTCTTGTCGGTATTCCTTCGATGATTGCTTACTTGGGAGGAGCCTTGCGTGTAACTTGGCGGGATTTCGCCCTTCGGTGCCGCTTGGCCACGCCATCCAGTTTGTACTCGCCCACTTTGCGGCTCAGCGTGTTGCGGTGAATGCCCAGTTTGAGGGCCGCCTTTCCCTGATTGCCTTTGGTGCATTCCAGAGCGCAGGCTATAAATTTTTTCTCAAATTCCGTCCGGGCTTCGTCCAGCAAAATCCCGCGTTCAACCATTGACGCAATTAACGCTTCGAGTTGCTCTTTCACCCGTTACTCCGCTTTAATACAGGCTGCAATCCCCGGCACGCCACTCGCGAAACTAATCCAACTCATGGCCCATTAACCACTGGTAAGCTTCCCGGTATTTCGCCCGGGTTCCCGCGACTACGTCCGGAGGCAGTTCGGGTCCTGGTGGCTGTTTCGACCATCCAATTTTTTCCAGGTAGTCGCGCACGTATTGCTTGTCGAAGGATGGCTGCGAGCGCCCCGCCTCGAATTTGTCGGCCGGCCAGAACCGCGACGAATCGGGCGTGAGCGCTTCGTCTATCCAAATAAGCTTCCCTCTGTCCGAACCAATGTCCAGGCCGAATTCCATTTTTGTATCGGCGATCAGAATGCCGCGCTCCGCCGCATAATCGGCCGCGCGCTTATAAATCTCCAGGCTCACTTCCCGCAGTTGACTCGCCAGCGGCTTGCCGATCCTCCTCACTGTCTCTTCGAAGGAGATATTTTCATCGTGGCCTTCCGTGGCTTTGGTGGACGGGGTAAAAATTGGCTCTGGCAGTTTTTCCGATTCCCGCAGTCCCTTTGGTAGCGAAATACCGCAGACCGCGCCTGTCGCACGATATTCCTTCCACCCCGAACCAGTAATGTATCCGCGAACCACGCATTCAATGGGTATCGGTTCTGTGCGGCGCACCAGCATCGCCCGCCCCTTTAGCACATTGGCATGTTTCGCGAGAATGGCTGGGAAATCCGTTGCCGAAATTACATGATGTGGCACGATGCCAGCCAGCTTGTTAAACCAGAAAAGGGAAAGCTGGGTCAGTACGCGACCTTTATCGGGAATCGGCGTTGGCAACACCACATCGAACGCGGAGAGCCGGTCGGTGGCGACAATAAGCAGATTGCCATCCACCTCGTAAAGGTCGCGAACTTTGCCGCGGCCAAGTAATTTCACTTCCGAAAAATCGGTACGCAGGACGGCATCGCTAATCGGTGTCTGGGTCACGAAATCTTCCTTACAGGGGAAAGCGCGTATTCTAGCGCAGCAGCGCCGGAAGTCAACTTGCGGATGTTTGGTGGGCGTGAGTTTGCATCTAGCTGCTACTACTGCCCGTCATACGAGGCGAAGGCATTACGCGAGTGCAAACCGAAATGTCCAGCATCTCGGAAAGCTAATCGCAGTGAGATTCAGATGTTCGGTCCGGCTATGCCAGCCAGTCTGGCTCAGGCCGCAGTCGGCTGGGCGTCGCGGCGCTCGCCGTCCCACTCCACGGAAACCAGCCGCGATACTCCCGGCTCCTGCATGGTCACCCCATACAACATCGAACCCATCTCCATGGTGCGCCGGTTGTGCGTGATGATGATGAACTGCGTGTGCTCGCCCATCTGCGCGAACATCTGATTGAACCGGCCGACGTTGGCTTCGTCCAGAGGCGCGTCCACCTCGTCCAAAATGCAGAATGGGCTGGGGCGGTAACGAAACACCCCAATCAGCAGGGCCAGCGCGGTCAGCGCCTTCTCGCCTCCTGATAGCAGCAATATGTTTTGCAGCCGCTTCCCCGGCGGTTGCGCGGCAATGTCCACACCTGAATCGCCGGAGCTATCCGGCTCGGTCAGGCGCATTTCGCCGGTACCGCCGCCAAACAGCGTGCGGAAGGCCTCGGCAAAATGCCCGTTAATGGCCGCGAAAGCCTCTTCGAATTTCCCCCGCGAGATTTCGTCCAGTTCGCTTATGGCCTGCTGCGTGTTCCCTATCGATTCCACCAGATCATCACGTTCGCGGGTCAGAAACGTGTTGCGGTCCTCGCATTCGCGAAATTCGTCGAGGGCCATCATGTTGATCGGACCCATCCCATCCAGGCGCGCATGCATCTCCGCATATTCTGTTTCGGCGATTACCATTTCATCCGGGTTCATCGAAGCGCCCGTTTCAATGGCCAACACTTCCGGTTCCATCGCCAGTTCCGTCCGGCAAGTCTGACCCAGGTGCTCCATGTCCGCATCATTGCGGGCCCGCTCGATTTCGTGATGATTCCGCTGAGAGCGTACCGCCTCCAGTGCGTCGCGGCGAGTGCGCAGACCTTCCTCCATCTCCATCGTTCGTCCGCGAATCTGCTTCCATTCCGCATTCAATGCTTCGTTCTGCGCCTCCAGGCGAACCTTCTCGGCGCGGAATGTTTCCGCCAGTTCCGCCTGCTCTGCCGCGTTCCCTTCAAACGATACGCGCTCGCGTTCTATGCTCGCTCGTTGTTCGTGAACCGCATGAAGCCGCTGCTCGACGGCGCGAAATTCCTCTTCAAGTCTCGCGCCGGCCTGCTTTGCTGCCGCGAGCTTCTCGCTCCATTTCGCCAACTCGGCCCGCAAGACGCCGGCCTGTTCAGTTTGCGATTGCGAACCCAGCCGGATAGCTGCCAATTGTCGCGCCGCCTCACCTGCAGCCTGCTCCAGCCGCGCCCGCTCCGCAGTCGCCTCCGCGCATCGCCGCGCCGCATCCGTCGCCCGCATCCCTGAATTCTCTGCTTCTTCCGATAGCTGTTGAGATTCCCGCTGTCGCGCTCCCAACTCCTTAGCCAGACGCTGACTCTCAGCTTCTGCTTGCTCATGGCGGAGCCGGGCTGCCATGACGTTCTTTTCCATTTCCATATGCAGGAGCAAACAGCGTTCGCTTTCGCTATCCGCTGCGCGCAACGTTTCTTCCAGTTGGTTCAGTTCAGCGTTGGCATTCGCGACAATCGTTTCAAGGCGTGAAGCTTCGGCCTCCAGTACGCGCAATTCGCGCTTCAGCGCCAGCGGCCCCGCGTCTCCGCGGCGTCCGCCGCTCACCATGCGCCCGTGATAGCAACTGCCCTCCGGTGTAACAAAATGCTGCTGCGGATTTTCACGCGCCAGGGCCTCCGCCGCTGCGGCCGATTCCACCAAAAACGCCGATCGCAGCTTGGGCAGAAAATGTTTCGCCGCTGGCCCTAATGGATCGCGAAATTCGACCAGCTCGGCCATTCGGCCGATAACCCCCGCGGGCGCAATTGCCGCAGACCCATCCATGCCATCAATACTTAGATTGCGCACAGAATCCACGAAGAACGTGGCCCGTCCTCCAATCTCGTTGCGCAACAGCGAAACACCTTCCCGCGCCCGGTCGAACGTTTCCACCACCACATATTCCAGTTCATCATGGAGGAACTGCTCAACAGCCGACTCATGCTGCTCTGACACCTCCACGTAGTCCGCGAGCAATCCCGCCGCGCGAAAACCATGCGCTTCGCTGTCGCCGCCGGCTGCGCTGAAAAGCCTCTGCACCGCATCGGCTGAATAAGCGCGCTCGTCCAGAATCTGCCCCACTGAATGACGCCGCGCCTGCGTCCCGGCAAGCTCTTGCCGTAAACACTCCGTTTGTTGCGCCATTGCGGGAAGTTGCGCCCTCAGCGATGCCCCTCGCTGCTGCGCGTTCGCGCGCGATGCCTCTGATTGCTCACGTTCCGTGCTGGCTCGCTCCAAACTGGCAGCTGTTGTCTTTGCGATCGCCTGCCGCTCCTCGGCGGCTGTCATCAGTTCCTGCAGCAGTGTGCTTTGCCGTTCAATTTGGCCAACCGCGTGCGAGTTCGCGGCCTCAGCCTGTTCGACCTCAGCTTGGCATCGGACGGCTTGCTCCGCCAACCTCCCGCTCGACAGTCGCATTTCCTCCAATTGAGTTTCCAACGTTTCCTGGCTCGAGGCGCCAATCGCGGAAGTTATCAGCAAGTCGTCCAGTTGGAGGCCAAGCTCCTCCGACTGCTTTTGCAGCCCGGCAATTTCCGCTTCACGCTCCGCCTGTTCCGCCACCAAACGCAGCACCCGGTCGCCTTCCTGCTCCGATTCGCCGGCCAAACATTCCAGCCGCGATTGGGCGTTGGCCATCTGTTCGCGATCATACGCGGCGCGGTTTTCCGCGCGATCCAATTCCAGCGCGCATTGGCTCACCAAATTTTGCAGACGCTTTAGCTCGCCATCCATTTCATACATCCGCGTGCTTAAGCTTTCGTGCTCTCCTTCCAGTGATCGCAGCTCCTGTGAGGACGTCTGCTCCGCCGCATTTTCTTCTCCAACCACTCGCGATAGCCGTCCTCCGTCCTCGATCAACCGCGCCGCCCTGCTGCCAAACAAGCGCCGCTGCTTTCCGCGAAATTCATCGCGCAATTCCCCGTAGCGCCGTGCTTTGCTCGCCTGACGCTTCAGCGAACCAAGCTGCTTCTCCACTTCCGACAAAATGTCATGCAGGCGCGCCAGATTTGCCTTGGAGGCCTCCAGTTTCGTTTCCGCCAACCGCCGCTTGGACTTGTAAATCGTCACGCCAGCGGCTTCCTCGATAATCGACCGCCGGTCCATCGGCTTGGAACTCAGAATTTGCCCAATGCGCCCCTGCTCGATAATCGCGTAGGAATCCGGCCCCAGCCCGATGCCCATAAACAATTGCTGAATGTCCCGCAGCCGCGCTATCCGGCCATTCAGCAGATATTCGCTCTGCCCCGAACGGAAAATTCGCCGCCCAATCACCACCTCGCCCGGCTTCACGGATACCGCTGGCTTATGGCGCAGTTTCCGCCGCGGCTCGTTTATGGCCTCGGGTACGCCAAACCGTTCTGCTTCTGCACCCGGTTCGCCGCCATCGCCGTTACTAGCATCCATCAGGCCGCTCGCGCTATCGGGCATAACAAACGGATCGAGCGCGCCACTATCCTCGGTACCCTCCAGCACGAGGGCCGCGGCCCGCGCCAACTCTGGATCCGAAAGCGTCAACGTCACCTCGGCAAGCCCGGTAGCTGGACGTTTCGCCGTGCCGTTGAAAATACAGTCGGCCATCCTCTCGGCGCGAAGCATCTTGTGGCTCTGCTCGCCCAGGACCCAGGAAATGGCGTCCACCACGTTAGATTTGCCGCACCCGTTCGGTCCTACAATGCAGGTAATTCCGCTGCCGCTGAAAGTAATATGGGTCTTTTCGCAAAACGATTTGAAGCCCAGCAATTCAACTTTCCGTAGTTTAAGCAATCCTATCCTCGCTAGCGCCGCTCTGCCGCACATAGCTCGGCGAAGTAAAACGGCGACGATTCTTCCTTATTAATTTTTGGGGAAAGCTGGTGACAAAAACCTGCGGGGTCGCGATGGGCCCTCCGCCTGGCGCGTGGATGGCGGTGTCAGCAACGTAGCACGCTTTCGCCATCATGTAAATACCAGCACCTCATTTCCACCGCGTTTACCGCCCGCAATCCCTCGGCTACAATTGAATCCTCGCGCTGGCCGCCGCTACGCCGCCGCGTGTTCGATCAAAAACCATGCACGAAATTCGCCTTCACAATACGTTGACCGGCAGTACCGACCCGTTCGTCCCGCTCCATCCCGGCGAAGTGCGTATCTACACCTGCGGCCCCACCGTTTACGATTTCGCGCACATTGGCAATTTCCGCACGTTCTTGTTTCAGGATTTGCTCCGCCGTTTCCTGCACTCACGCGGGTACCGCATCAATCAGGTAATGAACCTTACCGATGTGGACGACCGCATTATCCAAAACGCAGCCGTCGCTGGCATTGGCATCCGCGAATATACCGACAAATATATTCTGGCGTTTAAGGAAGACATGGCCACTCTCGGCATGGAGACGCCCGAACACCTCATTCGCGCCACCGACCATATCCCCCAAATGGTGGAGTTAATCCAGCGGCTCGCAGTTCGCGGACTTACATACATCAGCGAAGGCTCCATCTATTACCGCATCGCCGGTTTTCCCCGCTATGGTCGGCTTTCCAAAATTGATATGACCGGCATTGAAGCGGGCGCGCGGGTGGATGTTGACCGCTACGAAAAAAATGACGCCCGCGATTTCGCCCTCTGGAAAGCTCCCAAGCCAGGTGAGCATTTCTGGGAGACGGCGATTGGCCCCGGCCGCCCCGGATGGCACATTGAGTGTTCCGCGATGGCCATGGCTTACCTCGGAGACACTCTCGACATCCATACCGGCGGAGTGGATCTCACCTTTCCGCATCACGAAAACGAAATCGCCCAAAGCGAAGCCGCCACTGGCCAGCCGTTTGTCCGCTACTGGCTGCACGCCGAGCATCTCCTCGTCGAAGGCGAGAAGATGTCCAAGTCACTGGGGAATTTTTATACCTTGCGGGATTTGCTTGCCAACGGCCACAAACCGTCCACCATCCGTTTCCTGCTCGCTTCCGTTCCCTACCGCCGACAGTTGAATTTCACCATAGACAGCCTCCAGCAGGCCGCCAGTTCCATCGAACGCCTTCGCAACTTCGTCTCGCGTTTGGAGTCCGGGAAATTTCCCGCGCGCCCATCCGCTGCTACCTCTGCCACGCAGGCGGAAGGCGGAGTCGAAAATCGTGGAGGAAGCATTGCGGAGCGCGTGAAGCAAGCCGAGGAGGATTTCGACGCCGGTCTCTCCAGCGATCTGAATACCGCCGTCGCCTTGGCGGCTATCTTCGATCTTGTACGGGACGTGAACATAGCAATGGATCGGGGCAAAATCTGTCAGGATGACGTGCCGCTAATTCTTGCCGGATTCGAAAAATTCGATGCCATCTTCGCCGTCCTCCGTAACGATGACGATGAAAAACTTCGCCGTCTCGGCTATCTGGACAATGATGCCGCTCTTGCCGATTCCGCCATTGAGCAGCTTGTAGCCGCGCGTCAGACGGCCCGCCAGCAGCGCAATTTCGAGAAATCTGACGAAATCCGCCAAACCCTTGCGGACAGTGGTATCATCCTCGAGGACACCCGCGACGGCGGGGTCCGCTGGAAGCGCAAATGACCCGAAACATCGCTAATCGTCCCGCGTCCCACGAGCTCCCCTCCAGTCAGCGTCCCAGTCTGTTTAGCGTCGATTAACTCCACTTTTTCCCCGCATAACTTCCGCGCGGCTGTATCGCCTGCCGCGTCCGATAAACCTTTCACTACTATCGGAGGAAAAAGCCATGTTGACGACTGAAGCAAAGCTGCCGCGCCTGATTACATCTCTGCCGGGGCCAAAAGCCAGGCAATGGGTTGAGCTGGACCACCAGTTCCTTTCACCATCCTATACGCGTGATTATCCGCTGGTCGCCGCGCGTGGCCGCGGTGCGAACGTGGAAGACGTTGATGGCAACACCTTCCTCGATTTCGCGGCTGGCATCGCCGTAGTCTCTACCGGCCATTGCCATCCTGAGGTTGTCGCCGCTATTCAAAAGCAGGCCGCCGAATTGATTCACATGTCCGGTACTGACTTTTACTATTCCGGCCTCGTCGAGCTGGCCCGCCGGCTCAACGATATCGTCCCCGGTGTGGAACCCAAGCGCGTCTTCTTCACCAATTCCGGCACCGAAGCCGTTGAAGCCGCGATGAAACTGGCTCGTTATCACACGGGACGCGAGAAGTTTCTCGCCTTTACGGGCTGCTTCCATGGCCGCACTTTCGGCTCGCTTTCGCTGACCGCCAGCAAATCGGTGCAGCGCAAGGGATTTGGCATGTTGGTCCCCGGCGTCTTCCATGCGCCATATCCCAATACCTATCGCGGCACGTGGGGCTTTCCGCCCGAAACCGTGGCTGCGGATTCCATAAAGTTTATTGAGGACGCGCTTTTCCGCCGGCTGGTGGACCCCTCCGAAATCGCCGCCGTGTTTATTGAGCCGATTCAAGGCGAAGGCGGCTATCTGCCCGCGCCCGCCGCATTCCTGCAAAAGCTGCAGACTCTTTGCCGTAAGCATGGCATCCTGCTAGTAACTGACGAAGTGCAATCCGGCATGGGCCGCACCGGCAAATGGTGGGCCCACGAGCACGCCGGCATTGAGCCCGATATCGTTTGCGCAGCCAAGGGTATCGCTTCCGGCATGCCTCTCGGCGCGATGATTTCCCGCGCCAGTGTTATGGATTGGAAGCCCGGCGCGCACGCCACGACGTTTGGCGGCAATCCCGTCTGCATCGCTGCTGCGCTCGCCACCATGAATCTGCTCGAGAACGGATATATTGCCAATGCCGCGAAGATGGGCGAATTCCTCTTCGCCCGAATGAAGGACTGGCCCGCTCGCTTTCGCACCGTTGGCGACGTGCGCGGCAAAGGTCTGATGATTGGCATTGAATTCGTTCGCAATCAGAAAACCAAGGAGAAAGGCTCCGAGATTCGCGAAAAGATCATTCAGGCCGCGTTTCAACACGGCCTTCTGGTCTTGGGTGCAGGCGGGAATGGCGTGCGCCTCTCGCCCCCCCTGATGATCAACGAAGAGCAGGCCGATTGCGCATTGGGCATCCTCGAAACCTGCATCGCCGAGGTCGAGCGCACCCTCTAGCGCGCCTAGTGGGACGATGTCATTTGCGTGGCCTTCCTGCCTGGCTGGTATGACGAACGGAATGGACTAGTGGAGCGAGTGGTCTCCCACTCTACGAAAATTCGTCATTCCGAGCGTAGCGAGGAATCTCTTTTTCTTTAAGAAGCTGGAAAATTAGACTTATTGCATTGGCTCGGAATTCCTGGGAGTCGCAGGTTTTGTCCTAAGTTAGCTTCCAGCGGACGAATGGATTAATCCCTACATTAGCAAAGGCAATGGGGTACAGCCCCGGGGCTTAACCGGATAGAATAGCGCCTTGCATAGAATCCTTGATGTCGGCTGCGGTGTCGTAAAATCTCCCGGCGCCATTGGCATTGACAAAAATCCCCGTACCGCGGCCGATGTCCTCTGCGACATTGACCGCGGCGCGCTTCCCTTTCGCGAAAGCGTATTTGACGAAGTCCGCGCCATTCACGTCATCGAACACGTCGCCGACGTCATCGCCACCATGGAGGAATTCCACCGCGTCACACGAGCTGGTGGAACGATCTTCATCGCCACGCCGCATTACACTGATTTCAGCTCTTTCTGTGATCCCACTCACCGCTGGCATCTCAATTCTTTTTCTTTCTATTACTTTTATCCCCAGGGCATTCACGGCCAGCCTAGTTTTTATTCCCGCGCCCGCATGATCGAAAGGCGCGTCCACGTCCGCCTGCTGCGCCTCTGGCGCATGTTGGGCTTCGAATTTATGATCAACCACGCCCGCTGGTTTCGCCGCTTCTGGGAGTTTTATCTTTGCTTCATCATCCGCGGCAAATCGCTGGAATTCGAATTCGAAGTCCTCAAGTAGTTCGTCGCGATCTCTCTTCCCGATTCCCGCCTGACAGCGGACTGTGATAAATAACAGGCGTAGGCGGCCATTCATTCCGGCCTGTCTCTCTCAAAATGCAGGCTCGCATCATGTTTCCGCTCGCTCGTTTCGCTGCTCGCAAAATGCTGGCTCGCTCGAATTCCGATTCCAGCGCCAGCGCTACCGCTCGTCGGCAAGGCATTGGGGTTCGCGGCGAAACTTACGCCTATTGGCACCTTCGCCACCTCGGCTATGTCCTGATAGCCCGCAACCATCGTTCCCCTGACGACCATGCCGAACTCGACCTTGTCGGCTATGACGGCGAAATCCTGGCATTCATCGAAGCAAAAACGCGCACTCCGCCCGCCGAAGGCGCAACGGCCAATGCGATTCCCGCGAATGTCGCTCATGGCAAAGCCACATCGGGCAGTTTCCAATCCGGCGGAAAATCGCCTGGCAAATATGCCCTGCTTCCCGAAGAAAACATCACCGCTGGCAAACGTCACGCCATGTCCCTCATCGCCAAACGCTTTCTCCGCGAACACCGCTTGCTGAAAGTTCCCTACCGCTTCGACGTCCTGGCCATCGAAAATCGGCCTGGTTCTCCTCCCACCATTCGCCTCCACAAAGCCGCCTTCTCCGGCGAGTAGATTCCATCGTGCGCCAACGTGGCGAACGCAAGAGAATTGCCGCGAAATTCTCTCGATGCCAATGATGTTCTATTGTCCCTGCGTATGTATAAAGCGATAAATAAAGGCAAGAGCAGTTCGGAGCGTTGGGAACCGTGCTCTGTCTCTATCTCATCTCGGAAAACGCGAAGCGTTTATCCGGGATCCAGATTGTTTTCGACTCCCAACTTGCTGATTCTGTCGTTCAAATGAGCCAGGGCACGGCCGAGTTGCTCTCGACGGCGCGGATCGGTGGCGGAATTGAGGTCGTTCTGGACGCGGGTGCGTGCTAGAAGAAGGGAATCCCTTTGACGGGCCTGCTCAGCTTGCTGTGGCGTTAATGCGGCTCTGTTTTCGTGGGCCGTCTTCGATTCAAAATCAGCAACCTGATTCTCCACGGCCTTACTTTCCCAGCCTCTCGCCATGTGTTAATTGTATCCCTACGGCGGGGAAAAGAGAGGAGACTATTTAGCCTGCGGCCAAGGCGCAGATATGGAACGGGCCCCTTCCCAGCTGCGCCAAACCGCCTTGTCCGTAGTAAAATAATCGTTACCATTGTAATTTTTGCGGAAGCCTGTTTTTTCAAGCAAGGCCAAATCGCTGGAGGAATCCTTTGCCCGAATTACGCCGAGACCCCGTCACCGGACGCTGGGTGATTATTTCCACGGACCGTGGACGCCGTCCGAGTGATTTCGTTCGTGAGAGCGTTCAACCCAAGGGCGGCCCCAATTGTCCGTTCTGCTATGGCAATGAAGCCAAAACTCCACCGGAAATTCTTACCTATGGACGCAATGGAGGGGAGCGCGACACCCCCGGCTGGAGCATTCGTGTCGTCCCCAATAAGTTTCCCGCACTCGGTATTGAAGGGGACCTGGACCGCGAAGGCGACGGCCTTTTCGATCGCATGAACGGCATCGGCGCCCATGAAGTTATCATCGAAACGCCCGACCACATGAAGACGCTGGCTACCCTGCCCGACAAGTCCGTCGAGGACGTCCTCTGGGCTTACCGCGATCGCATGTTGGACCTGAAAAATGACCGCCGCTTCCGCTACATCCTGCTTTTCAAAAATCATGGCGAGGCCGCCGGCGCTTCACTGGAACATCCCCACTCCCAGCTCATCGCCCTGCCTATCGTCCCCAAGCGCGTTCGCGAAGAAGTGGATAGCGCCCATCGCTACTATGGCGACAAGGAGCGCTGCATTTTCTGCGACATGATCCGCCAGGAAACTGAGGAGCGCGTTCGGGTCATTCAGGAAAATGAATACTTCATTTGCATGGCGCCGTATGCTCCGCGCTTCCCGTTTGAGACCTGGATTCTTCCCCGTGAGCATAGTTCATCTTTTGAAAATCATCCGCCTGCGGAAATTCCCGCACTGGCCGCTCTGCTCCACGAATCGCTGGCTCGCCTTGATAATGTCCTGGCTTGCCCCGCGTATAACTACGTGATTCACACGTCCCCGATCGGCGAGGAAATGAACGAGCACTATCATTGGCACATCGAAATGATGCCCAAACTCACCAAAATAGCGGGCTTCGAATGGGGCACCGGCTTCTACATTAATCCCACCCCACCCGAGGAAGCCGCGCGGTTCCTTCGCGAAGCCCACGTCCCCACTCCGGCATAACCGTTTGGGAGGAATCTCTCGTGTGGTATTCGGGAAGCGTGCTTCCATCCGCCAAATCCGTCTTTATGCGGCACCTGGCTTCTGACCCGGCATTCTTAACACTTATGAATCGCGCTATTCTAGGCTTCTGGCTATTGGGCAATCCTGATCCTGGTATTTCTGGAGAGGTGTCTGCATGACGTGGGGAAAGCGGCGCGCACTGGTAATTCTGATTGTCATTCTGGGTTTTGTGGGATTGATCTTCATCGTCTCCCATCATCCCCGGCGGATTGCTTCTAACTCCGTCCTGGTGATGGACGTGAGCGGCGACATTGAGGAGCAGCGCCCGGTGGACTGGCTCGGCGCGCTCAGTGGCTCGCGAATTCCTGTCCAGCATGATTACGTGGATAGCGTGGATGCGGCCGCGGGCGATCCTCATATTCGCGGCTTGGTGGTGCGCATCGGCCCGCTGGAAACCGGATGGGCCAAGCTTGAGGAACTCCACACTCACATTGAGAATTTCCGCCGCAGCGGAAAGCCCAGCATTTGCTATCTGGGATATGACGGCATCGGCAACCCCGAATACTATCTGGCCACCGCCTGCCAGCAGGTTTGGCTCGTACCCACCGCGCCGCTCGGCATCCGCGGCATGATGGCCGAAGCCACTTTCCTGCGCGGCACATTTGATAAGCTAAGAATCGTTCCTGATTTCTACCACATCGCTGAATATAAGACCGCTTCCAACGAATTAACCGAGAAGCAATTCACCCCCGCGCATCGCGAGGAAGTTACCTCGATCCTCAACGATGTTTACAACCGCTACGTCAGTGAAGCCGCCTCATCACGTGGCATGTCATCCATCCAGTTTGACGCTCTACTGCGCCAGGGACCATTCCTCGCTCGCGAGGCGGCGGATAAGAAACTGGTGGATCGCCTTGCCTACTGGGATCAGGTGCAGGATTATTTCGGAAGTTTCACCGGCGGATGGAAGCCTCTTGATCTCGGCCGCTATGCCGCCACGGTTCGTAATGGCAGCGGTCCCGAAATTGCCATCATTTATGCTACCGGCCTGATCATCTCCGGCGATTCGGAGGGCGGCTCAACGATGGGCGGAGATTCCGTTGCTGCCGACTTGCGCCGGGCCCGCAACGATTCCGGCATCCGCGCCATCGTCGTACGGGTGGATTCAGGTGGCGGCTCCGCGCTGGCCAGCGAAGTCATTCGCCGGGAACTCGATTTGGCCCACAACATAAAGCCCGTTGTGGTTTCCATGTCCGACGTGGCCGCCTCTGGCGGTTATTGGCTCGCCATGTCATCTGACAAAATCGTCGCGGAACCCAATACCCTTACAGCGTCCATCGGAGTCCTCGGCGGCAAATTCAATATTGCCGGCCTGTACTTACTTCTCGGCCTCAGCACTGATTACGTGGCCACTTCCGATAATGCCACCCTCGAATCCGCACAGCAGAGTTTCACTCCCGAGCAGCGCGTTTATTTTCAGAAATCGCTCCAGGAGACCTATCAGAATTTCATTCAGGGCGTAGCCAGCGGCCGGCATCTGAGCGTGGACGCCGTGGACCGCATTGGCAAAGGACGCGTTTGGACCGGCCAACAAGCCAAATCCCTGGGTTTGGTGGATGAACTCGGGGGCTTGGATCGCGCTGTCTCCATAGCCAGGGATTTAGCGCACATTTCCGCCTCCTCCTCCGTACATCTAGTTCGCCTGCCCGAGGAAAAGACACCTTGGCAGGAACTCTTCGTCCCCTCCGAAAACGACATGCGGACTCGCGTCTTGGAAAGCTTCCGCTTGTCTCAAACCGCGAGGCCGAATCCTGAAGCCACTTTGCGCGCCGCCACGTTATCTCCAGCGGCTTTGCGAACCCTTGTGCGCCGGTTGCTCGGCCCCGAAAATGCCATCCAGGCTCGCATGCCCCTCGATCTAAACATTCGCTGAACAAACCCTTTTCTCACCCGCCGCGCCCTTCGGCTATACTAATCTGCCGGCGCGGTACCCAAGTGGCCCAAGGGAGAGGTCTGCAAAACCTCCATTCGTGGGTTCGAATCCCACCCGCGCCTCCAACATTCTCAAGCGATTAGTGCGCTGTCGGGAACCAACCTGTTGTTGCCTGTAGGGAAATTGTCACATCCGCGTGCTATGAAATCACGTTTGCCGAATGACGCCCCCCCACGAAGGTGGCGGCGGTAGGGAATAAAACTGGGGACGGAAAAGGCAGTCGAAATTCTAGAGGGACAAATGTCGCCGGTGCGAAGCCTGAGACCATGGGCCCACTGGCACCGGACTGCTTTTCACCGGAGAAAAATTTACTGACCGCTCCTACTCAGCCGAAAGCCCTTAACTGGTTGATTTTAATGGCGGACAGGATTTTGGCGGGGCTATAGAGCTCTCGATGAGAAGGAAATTATGGTACGCGACGTTTGTTGTGTTGACGCATGCCGCAGTGGTCTTTTGGCATCTCGTACTTCTCGCAAGGCTGGGTACCGCCCTAAGGCCCGACCAAATTCCTCTTTTCGCGAGTCTCGCGAACCTGATTCCTCTGACCGCTTTGATCTTGTTGTGGACAAATTTCCGGTGGGCAGGTGGGTGGCTCCTTCTTTTTTTGGCCGTTCCGTTAGCCATCGGCGGCTATTCTCATTTCCTGAGCCCTGGTACGGACAACATCTTCCGAATGGCACCGGGCGAATTGACGTTCCCCTTCCGCGTTAGTGCAGCGTTGCTTTTGGTTCTTGAGTTCTTCGCTTGCTGGGTGAGCATTCAAATTCTTAGGGACTCATAATTGCAAATTCAACCCGCAAGAGCCCGCAGCATGATCCCCGTGTTGCACAGAGAAAATCAGGGCGTGGCCAAAAAATCGCCTGGCGCGCCCGCCATTGCGCTGGCGAGCCATCCCACGGGCGCTGAGCTAGGGCATCTGACTTTAGGGCGTCACGCGGAACGGCACGTTGCTTGAAAGCGTGCCGCCGGGAGTTACCACCTTTATCGTGCCGGTGGTGGCTCCTGTGGGCACGGTAGTGGTGATTTCGGATTTCGATTTCACCGTGAACGTCGTCGCGGTGCCGTTAAAGGTGACGCTGGTTGCGCCGGTCAGGCTCGTCCCCAGGATCGTGACGGCTGCTCCCACCGCGCCGGAGGTAGGCTGTGTTTCCACAAACGGCCCCAGGCCCACCGACAGGCTGAAGACCGTGCCACAGCCGAACGGAGAACAGCTGTTGGCCCTGCCCCCGAACTTTGTTCCGTATAAGTCCCCATTGGTGGCCTGGACCAGCCCGTCGGGGTTGGCGCCGTCCGTCTCGTCGAAGCTGTGCAGCGTCGTCAGCATGCCACTTGCCGTGATTTTGAAGACCGTGCCACAGCCATACTGGCAGGCGTTGCTGCCCTCGCCCTCCAATGTTGTTCCGTAGAACTTCCCATTGGTGCTTTGGACCAGCCTGTTAGCGGCTTGGCCGTCCGTCCCGTTGAAGCTGTGCAGCGTGCTGAATGTTTGCGCGGGCCGGGCACGGCGCGCCCCACAAAATCCGCGGTATAGCAGATGGACTGGTGTATGCTACGGCGGGCCGGGAGCAACATATGTAAAAGGATGCTCCGGCTCAAACGACAGCTCAGGGAGGGCTGCATTCATGAAGCATGACAAAGTAATTTTACTGAGCGCCGCTCTGGCGCTCGCTGGGGCGACCAGTGCCATCGCGCAGGCTCAATCGACCACTCCGCCCCCCAAGGTGCTAGTGGTCACGCGAGAGTTCGTCAAGCCCGGCAAGACCGGCATGCCTCATCAAAAAACCGAGAGCGCGTTTGTGCAGGCCATGGCGCGAGCCAAGTGGCCCACTCACTATTTTGCGATGACCTCGCTTTCGGGCGAGTCGCGCGCGCTCTTCCTCGTCGGATACGATTCCTTCGACGCCTGGGACCGGGACAACCATGCGACGATGAATGACAAGACGCTCTCCGCAGAACTCGACCGCGCCGCGGTGGCTGATGGCGAACTGCTCAGTTCCATGGATCAAAGTGTGTGGGTCTTCAATCCGGACCTAAGCCTGAACCCGGCGGTGGACATTGCCCACATGCGCCTGATGGAGGTTGACGTGGTTCAGGTCAAACCCGGCCATCATGACCAGGCTGAGGAACTGTGCAAGGTGTACATCCGTGGCTACCAGAACATTCCCGATGCCCACTGGGCGACGTATGAGTCCGCTTACGGCGGCGCGGACCGCGTGGCGTTTTTCATCCCCATGAAATCCGGAACTGAAATCGACGCGGGGTTCGCGCAGGGCAAGAATTTCGAAGCGGCTCTGGGCAAGGACGGAATGAAAAAGCTGCACGAACTTGAAGCCGATTCACTCGAATCCACCATGGGTAATCTGTTTTCCTTCGAACCGGCGATGAGCTACCCGCCGGATGAATGGGTGAAGGCCGATCCCGGTTTCTGGAAGGTCAAGCCCGTCCCGATGGCCAAGAAGCCCGAGGCGATGAAGTCAAATACAGAATAGTCGGGTTGTCTCTGCACGCGCTAACGCGCAAGTATCTTTCATGGCGCGGAGGCCCGGCGGGTGAGCTGTACGCCGAAGAGCGATTCCTCGTCCCCGAGGAAATCTCAGAACTTGGCGCCGGATGCTTCGGGCCGGGCGCGTCAGCGCATGGGCCGCACTATTGCCTTTCTCGCTCGCATTATTCATGACGTTGGGCCGCTAAGGCCCGGGCAATAGGTATCGACGAAGGCACCGCTGTTCTTGTTGGCGAGGATAATCGCGCCACTGTGGTGGGAAAAGGCTCTGCCTATTTTATTGAGTTGGATCATCCACCCGGGTTTTGTGCGCCGGGCAGGCCCCTAATGGTGAAGAACGTTAAAGTTTACGAACTGAGCGCCAAGCCCAAATCAAATTTTGACCTGTCCCATTGGACGGGCACAGGCGGCCGCGTATTCACGCTGAATGTGTCTAACGGCATTGTCCAGACATCCAAACCATAGGGCTTTCTGTTTTGGCGCTCTTCCGTCGTTCACTCGCAGTTGGTCTATAATTATGGGTTGTCTGCATTAGGTTCGTGCCGTTTCAAATGAGGGAAATGGCTGGGCCCGGAAATCATCCCCCTAAAGGTTGGAAATAAAATTCCGCGATGAGCGATGTTGCTGAAAGAATCAAGAAAAAACTGACCGACGAGATCCAGTTGCTTGAAAAAGAGCTCCACGAGCAGCTGCCCAAGGATCTGAAAATTGCTCGCGCCCATGGCGATCTTTCGGAGAATGCCGAGTACAAGTACGCCAAGGAGCGCCAGTCTTTCGTCTCCGCGCGTTTGGCGCAGCTCCACGGACGGATGGCCAGCGTCTCCATGATGAGCCTGGGTAATCTGCCTCATGACCGTATCGCCTATGGCTCTCGCGTATGGCTTTTGGACCAGTCCAAGGGCGCTGAAATCGAATATAAGCTAGTCTCTTCCGAGGAAGCTGACGCGCCACGTGGTCTAATCTCTACCACGTCGCCTATCGGCCGCGCTTTGCTTGGGAAGGTCACTGGCGATGAAGTGCAGGTGCAGACTCCAGCGGGCCTCAAGATTTTTGAAATTGTTCGCCTGCTGACCATCTACGAAGATGAACTGGCTGACGTGACGAGTGACGCACCACGGCCTCAATAGCCGGCGTGATGCAAATAGATGACTAGCGGCGCTGATCTCTTTAAATTAACGCTGCAAAATGATGCTGCGAAACGAAGTGTTGGAAAATAACGCCTTGCAAAATGTGCCCACCAGTACCTTACGGGGACGCCTTGCCCGCCCATACCACTGGATTGTGCAGCGCATCGTGTACTCGATTGCCGCCACCGGTGTGCATCCTGGCTTTTTCACCACTGCAAGCGTTGTCGCTTATCTCTGGGCGTGCGTTCTTTTTGCCTCTGGGAAATTTCCACTCGCCGCGCTCGCCATGATCATTGGCGGAATTTGCGATCTGCTGGATGGCCCGGTCGCCGCGCGCCAGCATCGCCTGACTCTTTTCGCTCACTTTCTGGATTCCGTCCTCGACCGTTATGCCGACTTGATTGTTTTCGTCGGTCTGCTGGTCTATTTCGCCCGCGTGAACCGCTTCCTCGACGCCATCGTAACCGGCGCGGCCATGGCGGGCGCGGTCCTTGCGAGTTATGCCCAGGCTCGAGCCGAATCGTTGATTCCCAGTTGCAATGTTGGCTTTTGGAGGAGGCCTGAGCGGGTCGTCTTGCTGATTGCTTGCGCGTTGTTCAGCCATGTGATGCTTGCGCTGTGGGTACTTGCCGTCGGCGCGAATATTACTGTCGTTCACCGCATCCTTTACACCTGGAAGCACACGCGGGAGAATTCCGGCGCCGGGTTGTCTTCGGCATTCTCCGCCGCATTGCGCCCTCCCATACCGGATGCCAGTGCTCCGCTCAGTCCCAGCGCTGGTTCCCGAGCCTGAATGACCAGCGCAGTGCTTCGGTCTCGTCCTTGACTCCTTCCTTCGTTCCATCCCTTATCGTTCACGGTGGTGCATGGAATATCCCTGCCGAAATCATCCCCGAATGTCGTGAAGGTTGTCGGCGCGCACTGGAAGCCGGCTGGCGCATTCTCACCTCCGCCGGCAGTTCTTTGGACGCCGTCGAGGCCGCCATCGTCGAGCTCGAAGACGCGCCTCCATTTGACGCGGGGTTTGGCTCGCACCTGAATCGCGACGGCCGCGTCCAGCTCGATGCCATCATCATGGATGGCCAGTCCCTTAAATCCGGTGCTGTCGCCGCCGTGGAGCGCATCCGCAACCCCATTCATCTCGCCCGCCGCGTAATGGCTGGTGAACACGCGATGTTAGTGGGAGCAGGCGCCGAGCAGTTCGCAGCCGAAGAGGGTCTGCCGCTGTGTTCACCCGAAGACTTAATTCTTGAACGCGAGCGTGCGGCTTGGCGCCGCTGCAGTGAGAGCGATCATCTCTCCGAATTTCATTTCGGGCATCAACACGGAACTGTGGGGGCTGTGGCTTTCGATACCTCCGGACGCATTGCCGCCGGCACATCCACCGGTGGCACGTGCTGCAAATTCCCCGGCCGCGTGGGTGATTCGCCTCTGATTGGCTGTGGATGCTACGCGGATGCTGAATCTGGTGGTATTTCCTGCACCGGGTGGGGCGAGGCCATCATGAAAATCGTGATGGCCAAGTCCGCCGCCGATTTATTGCATGCGGGGAAGTCCCCGCATGACGCCGCCGAAGCTAGCGTCGCTCTACTTGCCCGCCGCGCCCAGGGTACCGGAGGGCTCATTCTTCTTGATCGTGAAGGCCATCCCGGATTCGCCTTCAACACTCCGCACATGGTCTTCGGCTACGTCGCGCCAAAGGGCGAATTCGTCATTCAGCCCTGACTTTTCATTGCACAACTACGCTGGTCCTTCCAAGTGACTCCCGCCTCTCACAGGGCGACGAGGAATCTGCTTTTGCTTGGCACTTGTTTTCAGGAGATCGCGGCGCTTGTCCAGAGTCGCGCCGGATGGCGGATGAACGGATCACCCGCAACATCAGGGCCAAAACCGCGCGGGCTTTAGCCCCTGAGGTCACAGGCAAACATGACGGTGTCCCTTAGCTCGGAGCGCTCTGTTCGTCCGCTGACGGACCATAGATCGACGGTACAGGCACATCATTAAGCCGCAAATACACACTGAGCTGCCCGCGGTGATGGATGAGGTGATTCACGATCATCCCACGCAATACCCCCGCCTTCGGCTGGCTAAAAATCACTGTCTCGCCATTCCGCAACGCCCAGTTTTCCTTCATCACCTCATCCGTTGCACCAGCCAGCGCCTCGCGCATTTTCGCCACATTGGCATCGAACAACGCCACCAATTCCTTGCGATTATTGACTTTCGCCGGCTCGAAGGAGTTTCCCGCCCCCATATCGAGTTCCTTGGTCTGCAGCATCATCGGCAGCCAGCCTGGCATCTCCGCGATATGTGTGGTCAGCTGTTTCATGGTCATGGATTTCTCATGCGGCTTCCAATCCCATTTGTCTTCTGGCACCCGCTCGAGCATTCTCCTTGTGGTTTTTGCCTCGTGGTCAAATTCCATTACTAATGCGTGTGTTCCCATTGGTGTTCTCCTTTTCCGCGCTCGTCGTGCGCCCTCTTGGGCTTTTCAGTCGGCCGCGCTCCGGAATTTTCAGCCTATCCGGCCTTCACGTCTCCGTCAAGCTGCTGACTCTTCTTGAAGGCTGCGCGTCTCTGTGCTAGCATCCCCGTTTTCTACAGGCTGCCGTCATTAAGTGCTCCCGCTGTCGCTTCGGGCGTACGCAGTCTCTCCCAGGCGCTGGTGGTTTCTTTCTAAAAGGCACGCGCGCGGCCTCACGGGAGAGCCATGAAAATCTACAAGACCGAGGAAATTCGCAACGTTGGCATTGCCGGCCACGGTGATACCGGCAAAACCCAGCTGGTGTCATCGTTATTGCACACTGGGGGAATGACGCCCCGCTGGGGCAAAGTGACCGAAGGCACCACCGTCACCGATTGGGACGAGGAGGAAATCGCCCGCAAGATTTCCATTCAATCCGCTCTCGCCCATATTGAATGGCCCACCACCGGCCGCGCCGACGGAGCGCCCCAGCCCGAAAAAATCAAAATCAACATTCTCGATACGCCCGGCTACAGCACTTTTATCAACGAAGCCAAAGCCAGCCTCATCGCCGCCGATGCGGCCCTGATTCTGGTGGACGCTTCCAGCGGCGTCCGGGTAATGACCGAGAAGGTTTGGGATTTTTGCACCGAATACGAGTTGCCCCGCGCCTTCGTCCTAAATTGGATGGATCGTGAACTCGCCAGCTTTGACCGCGCGATGACCTCCGTCCAGGAAGTTTTCGGCCGCGGCGCCATTCCCATCCAGCTTCCTATCGGCAAAGAAAAGCAATTTCGCGGCGTAATTGACCTGGTGGAAATGAAGGCTCTTCTATACATGCCCGATGGTGACGGCAAAGGCAAAGCCGAGGAAATTCCCGCGGACATGGCCGAGATCGCCAAGGCAGCCCACGAGCAATTGGTGGAGCTGGTTGCGGAAGGCGACGACGCCCTGATGGAGGAGTTTTTCGAAAAGGGCACCCTTCCCGTCGAAGACCTGGAAAAGGGATTGCGTCTCGCGGTAATGAACCGCCGTCTTTACCCCGTCATGCTTGCGTCCGCGCTTCACAATATCGGCAGCAGCGCGATTTTGGATTTCATCGCCCGCATCTTCCCTTCGCCCGCCGTGCGCGAGGCGGTTACCTGCCTCACCCAAGCCGAAGCTCTAACCCACGAGCAGGGCACTCCTGAACAGAAGATCGAAGAAAAGAAGCGCAAAATTGCCGACAGTGAGCCGTTGGCGATTTACGTTTATAAGACGCTGGCCGATCCCTTCGCCGGACGCATCAGCTATTTCAAGGTTTTGAGCGGCGTTCTGAAAAATGACGCCCATCTGGCCAATTTCAATCGTGGGGGTGAAGAGCGCTTTCAGCACGTCCAGATCATGCAGGGAAAAACGGCCGTGCCCGTCCAGGAACTGCACGCCGGTGATCTAGGCGCCGTCGCCAAACTCAAGGACACTCTGACGGGCGACACGCTGGGTGATAAGACCGCGCAGATCTTTCATCCCCGCGCGCGAATTCCCGAGCCTTCCATTACTTTCGCCATTGAGCCCAAAACCCGCGCGGACGAAGACCGAATCGGCGTGGCTATCCATCGCATCTTGGAAGAAGATCCCGCGCTGCGCTTCAGCCGCGATCCGCGCACCAAGGAATTTCTCCTTTCCGGCTCCGGCCAGCAGCATATCGAAGTGATTGTCGCCAAGCTCCACAAGCGCTATCACGTGGACCTTACCTTGAAGCCGCCGAAGGTGCCCTACCTCGAAACCATTCGAGGAAAAGCTGACGCTGAAGGCAAGCACAAGAAACAATCCGGTGGCCACGGGCAGTTCGGCGTTTGCCGCATCCGCATGGAGCCTCTGCCCCGGGGTGCAGGCTTCGAATTCGTGGACGACATTTTCGGCGGCGCCATTCCCCACAACTGGATTCCCTCTGTCGAAAAAGGCATTCGCGATACCGCCGACCGCGGCTACCTCGCGGGATTTCCCGTCGTGGATTTCCGCGCCACCGTCTATGACGGCAAATATCACGATGTGGATAGCTCCGACATCGCCTTCAAAATTGCCGGTGGCCTTGCCTTCAAGGAGTGCATGAAACAGGCTCGTCCTGTCTTGCTCGAACCCGTCATGACCGTGGAGGTTTACGCGCCCGATCAGTATTCCGGCGATCTGATGGGCAATCTCAGTTCCCGCCGCGGACGTATCAGCGGCAGCGAATCACGCGGCCACAGCGTGGTCGTAAAAGCTGAGGTTCCCTTCTCCGAGATGCTCAGCTATGCCAACGATCTCATTTCCATGACCCAGGGCCGCGGTAGTTATCACATGGAATTTTCCCACTACGACTACGTCCCCGGCGAAATCGCCGAAAAAATCATCGCCGCCCACAGGCCCCACGCCGAGGCTGCTGAAGAAGCCTGATTGGCGTAAGTTTGCTGCCAAATAAAATGTAAATAACCCTTGATAATATGACAAGCATACTTTACACTGTGCTTGTCATGAACATTCCTACTGCAAACACAACTGGCGCCTGTTCTTTTCGTTCCCGATTCGCCCGGCCTGTCTTCCTATGGGCCGTCACCGGCGCCGCGGCTCAAATTGCTGTCGCTTGGCTCTTCAAGCACCCGGGTCATTTCCCGGCGCCACGCTGGCTCGGTCTCGTTCCAGCCCTGCCCATGATGTTTTTTGTCGGGTCTCTGGTCCGTGCGGTCCAGAGAATGGACGAGCTGCAAAGGCGCATTTTCTTCGAATCCGTCTCCATAGCCTTTGTGGCCACATTGGCTCTTTCTCTCGTTCTTGCCGGTCTCGATAGCGCCGGGATTTACCGCGCCTCGTATGACGACCTGGGCACTCCCATGATGGCTCTCTGGGCCTGCGCCTACATTTTTTCTTCCTGGAGATACCGATGAAAATTGGCGGATGGATTGCGGCTAAAAGGCAGCAATGCTCGGTTTCGAGCCTTTATTTCGTCTGGTTGGTATATTTAGCGGGGTTGGTCTTTTTCGTGTACGAACGCAACCGCGTGGGCGCGCTGCTCTGGCTTGTCCTGGTGCCCTCGGCAAAGTGGGCCTACCTTCGCTACTTCCCGCACGTCTCGCGTCTCGTCGGATATGGGCGCATTGAAGACAAACTGCCGTCCACCGTGGCCCATGCCTCTGTCGCGGTCACCTACTACAGCTTTCTTGGCTGCCCGTTCTGCCCCATCGTTTTGCAACGCCTCCTGGCATTGCAGAAGAATATGGGCTTCACGCTAACCCAGATAGACATCACTCTCAAACCCCAGCTTCTGGCCAGTAAGCACATCCAGTCGGTTCCAATGGTTGAGGTTGGCCATAATCGCCTAGTCGGCAATTCCACCACCGAACAATTGGCCACGTTAATCGCGCCTGCCCGGCCGCATGCTTCGGCATCGGCGACCTAGATCGCGATGACCAACCGTCTTCGAATTCTTCGCGCCGAGCGCGACTGGTCCCAGGCCGAACTTGCCGCGCGGCTGAAAGTCTCGCGCCAGACCATTAACGCCATCGAGACTGGCAAATACGATCCCAGTCTGCCGCTAGCCTTCGCCCTCGCGCGCATTTTCCAACAGCCCATCGAATCTATCTTCGATCCAAGCTGAAGCGCAGTCTGGCTCAATTCCCCATCCAATTGGGCTCCTGCTTCCCGCACCAAATTGGCCCTTGCGCGCAACGAACATGCGCGGTAAACGTAGTCATGCCAAAAAAATCGAAGCCGTCCCCGAAAAAATCCTTGGCCGCGGCCACTCGCGCGATTCACGCCGGCGAGGAAAAACACGGAGTCGGCGGCCCGGTCGCCACTCCCGTCATTTACTCCTCCACTTTCACGTTTGAAAGCACCGCCGAAATGAAGCGCTGGGCCGAAGGCCGCAGCACCGCCTACATCTATACGCGCTATGGCAATCCCACCCTCGCTGTCGCCGAAGCCAAGCTCGCCTCACTCGAAAACGCCGAAGCTGCTGTGGTCACCGCTTCGGGTATGGCTGCCATCAGCAGCGCCCTTCTCGCCGTGCTCCAGTCCGGCGACGAACTCATCGCCACTCGCCAGCTTTATGGCGGCACCTATCGCCTGATGCGCGATCTCTTCCCTCGCTTTGGAATCACCGTGAGGTATGTCGAGAACGATCTTGCCGGTGTGGACAATCTCGTCACCCCCAAAACCCGCGCGCTTTACATCGAAAGCCCCACCAATCCCGGGCTGCGCCTGGTGGATATCCGCCGCGCCGCGGCTTTCGCCCGCAAGCACAAACTTGTTTCTCTGATGGACACAACCTTCGCCAGCCCCGTCTTGCAGCGGCCCATTGAGCTCGGCATTGACATCGCCCTGCACAGTGCCACGAAATATCTTGCCGGCCATTCCGATGTGATCGCCGGCGCCGCCGCCGGCAGCCGCGCACTAATTGACCGCGTCCGCGAAAATATTATCTACCTCGGCGGATCAATGGACCCCAGCGCCGCCTATCGCCTGATTCGCGGAATGAAGACTCTCGAAATTCGTGTTCATCGCCAGTGTGAATCCGCCCTCGCGGTCGCCCGCTTTCTGGAACGCCATCCCAAAGTGGAGCGCGTCCACTATCCCGGACTTCCCTCCCATCCCGACCACGCTCTCGCCCGCCGCCAGATGCACGGTGGCTTCGGTGGCATGTTGTCGTTCGACGTCAAGGGAGGCATCGCCGCAGCCCGCCATTTCTGCGACCGCGTGCGCATCTTTCTGCTGGCCGTAAGCCTCGGCGGAGTAGAATCTCTCGTCGCTCTCCCGGCCTACACCTCGCACTACCGCATGTCCGCCGCCGAACTCCGGGCCGCGGGCGTTGCGCCCGGCTGCGTTCGCGTCTCGGTCGGCCTCGAGGATCCCGCCGACCTCATCGAAGATTTGCGCCAGGCCCTCGCCTAACCCCCGGCTCTTGTCGTGCTGATTAGAGCGAAGTACCCGCATTAGAATGTCGCTGCTCACAGGGTCATCCGTCCTACGAAGGAATCCGTTATGTCCGAGCCAGCGAACACGAACCGCTGGGCTATGATAGTAAGTCTGGTACGTGCTTCCTTAACGCGAACCTGGGTTTCCGATCTCGTCTGACCAACGTCTCATCGGGAGATGACGCGGGGCATTACCAAGGATTTCCTAATGAACAATGAAAAGCCTGATTATGGCCTCGATGCTCCAGGACTTGTTCGCGGATTTCTGCTCGGCGGTCCAGCGCTCTCCATTGCGGGATGGTTCCTCATTGCCTGGTCACAGCCTCGGCATATCGGCCCTCTGATTGGGGTTGCCAATGCCATGTTCTTTACCGGCATCGTTTTCTTCATCGAGTCTTTCCTGTTGATGGCTAGCAGCTTCTACGGGAAATATCGTGCGCGCGACCATTTGCTTGATGATTTGCATCTTCGCGGCGATGAAACAGTTCTCGACCTGGGCTGCGGCCACGGCCTCTTGCTCATCGGTGCGGCCAAGCGGCTTCCTCGGGGGCATTCCTTGGGAATCGACCTCTGGTCTCAGGTGGATCAGAGCGACAATTCGCGGGAAGCGGCTCTTAGAAACGCGCGGCTCGAAAATGTTGCCGGCCGCGTGGAGGTGCGGGATGGCGACATGCAGAAGTTGCCTTTCCAGGATCAATCCATCGACGCGGTCGTTGCCAATCTTTCCATTCACAATATTTCCAGCCGCGATGGCCGCCGCGAAGCGATCGCGGAAATTGTGCGCGTTCTGAAACCAGGTGGTCAGGTTGCGCTGATGGATTTCAAGCATGTCGGCCAGTACGTCGAAGACCTGAAAAAACGCGGGATCGCCGATGCCCGGAAATCAGGTCTCAGCTTTTGGATCTTTCCCCCTGTCCGCATCGCCACCGGCCGAAAAACCGTTCCCGCGGGGTAGGCATTCCAACTTTCGGATGCCGGAGGCGGCCATGCGAACCGCGAGGCTCGGACACCAAGCAAGCCCGGAGGCAAGATGTCCAAACGAAACGATCATCCTTTTGTTCCGCTTGAATTTGAATTTCTTTCTCCGGAACAACAGCTTTCCCGCGCCAAAGACTTCGAATCCCGCATGCGAACTCGCCGCACCGTTCGCCAGTTTTCGCCCCGGCCTGTCCCACGTCAGCTTGTCGAAATAGCTCTCACTATTGCTTCCCGCGCGCCCTCCGGAGCCAATCAGCAACCCTGGCGGTTTGTGGTGGTTTCAAACGCGGAGATCAAGCGCGAGATTCGCATCGCCGCCGAAGCTGAGGAGAGGGACAATTATGAGCGCCGGTTCCCCGGCGAGTGGCTCGACGCTCTCGCTGCCTTGGGAACCGATTGGCACAAGGAATTTCTTGAGGTAGCCCCTTATCTCATCGCAATCTTTCGCGTGGATTATGGAATTTCCACCGGCGTCGAAGGAAACGAGCGAAAAATCAAGCACTACTATGTTCAGGAATCTGTTGGCATTGCCTGCGGCTTTCTCATTGCCGCTCTTCATTGCATGGGACTGGCCACCCTGACTCATACGCCAAGCCCCATGGGCTTCCTAAGTCGCCTCCTTCAGCGGCCTGCGAACGAGAAGGCTTTTCTTTTGCTTCCTGTCGGATTCCCCGCCGAGGGCGCCGAGGTTCCTAACATCGTCAAAAAGAATCTCAGCGAGGTTGCCGTTTTTATGGATTGAATGTCGTGGCGCGCGGCTGCGGCGTCGCAAGCTCCGTCGCATCGGCGGCGAGAGTCGGCCACGGGCGACCAATTTGGTTGACCCTCCCCTAAGCGCGGTCGTAAACTCCCCTTGGCAAACGAATGCCGCGCCGCCGCACGTTGATCCCGGCCCAACGCATCCCGTTCGCTTTGCATCCATGTAACTGGAGATTAATGAACGTTTCGCGAAATATTTTTGCCGCTGGCACTCTGGCTGGCATCGGATTGTTGACTCTGGCGGCATGCAACCAGGCTCCGCGCCAGTCCGTTAAGGCTCATCCACCCGCTGGCACACCGGCACTGCAGCAGGACGCCAAAGTTCTCCAGCATCTGCCCCTCGGGCCCTATACTCCCGGCTGGCTGACCGTCACTCCGCAGCCCGCCGTAGATGTCCTCGTTGTCCAGATCCAGTCCCAGCTCGATAAGGGCCAGCAGCTTTTCAATGCCGGCAATTCCGAGGCAGCCCGTGAGGAATGGAACCGCGCCGGCAATCGCCTCCTCGCCAGCGGATTTTCCGTCGAGCGCGATCCTCGCCTCCGCGCGCTTTTTGATAAGCTCGCCGAAGCCATGGGCGCTTTTGAAACAAAGGAGGCTCCTGTTGAGGAAGCCGCCGACCAGCAGGAAAACCAGGAAGAGAGCGACGATCTTGAGCCCGCTCCCATCGAGGAAATCGCCAGCCTGTCGCTTCCCGCCAGCGATCCCCGCCTGGCCCACGCCGCCGAACAGGAGTTGATTGCCGTCCCCCATGACGTGCCGCTTACCGTCAACGATTCCGTCCTGGCTTACCTGAGCGTTTTTGAGACACGCCGGGGCCGCGCCATTGTTGAAACCGGCCTCCGCCGCGCCGGCCTCTATCAGGACATGATTCGCCAGACCCTCAAGGAAGAGGGCGTGCCCCAGGACCTCATGTATCTCGCCCAGGCCGAATCCGCCTTTCAGCCCCAGGCCGTTTCTCGCGCGGGAGCGCGCGGGATCTGGCAGTTCATGCCCTACACCGGCGAGGAATACGGCTTGCAACGCACCGCCTGGGAAGACGACCGCAACGATCCCGTAAAATCCACCCGCGCCGCCGCGCGCCATTTTCGCGATCTGTATCAGGTGCTGGGTGACTGGTATCTGGTGATGGCCGCGTATAATTCCGGCCCGTTGAATGTGGCTCGCGCCGTCGAGCACACCGGCTACGCCGACTTTTGGGAACTGCAAAAGCGCGACGCTCTCCCCGGTGAAACGCGCAATTACGTCCCCATTATTTTGGCCATGACTTTAATAGCCAAGGATCCCGCGCGCTATGGCATCAAAGTCTCGCCCGAACCGCCGCTCCAGACTGACTCCGTCCAGCCCGGCCATTCCATCAGTCTTCAGTTGGTCGCCGATGCCACCGATTCCAGCGTCGAATCGCTGCGCATGTTGAATCCGTCGCTCCTTCGCGCGGTCACGCCCGACGACCCAGGCTTTCAGTTGCACGTTCCGGCTGGCACTGCCGAACGTTTTCAGGCGGCTATTGCCGCTGTTCCCGCCGATAAGTGGCTCAGTTGGCGCGAGCATCGCATGGAGCAGGGCGAAACCCTCGATTCCGTCGCCCGCCGCTACCATGTCACGCTCGCTTCGCTTTCCAGCGCCAATCATCTCGCCGAGGACGACCCTCCCGCGCCCGGCGCGCTCGTTGTGATTCCCACTGCCCCGCCGCCTTCCAGCCGCATAATTCATTACCGCGTCCGCCGTGGCGATACTCTTGAGGATATCGCCTCCCGCTTCGGGGTCTCCACCGCCTCCCTCCGCAAGTGGAACCACTTGCGCGCCTCTCGCGCTCCCGTTGGCACGAGCTTGAAAATCATCTCCAGTTCCCCTGTCGTCAATTGATGCGTGGGTTCTCCTTGCGCCAGCGCGTCATCCTGAGGCCCGACGCTTTTTGGCGGGCCGAACGGATCTGCATTTGTTTTTTTCTGTAAATTCCCAAAATTTCATTCTAGCGGCGGTTAGAAGCGCGTAAGTAATTGATTAAGCGATGGATAACAAATCACGACTGTGGTTAGGGTGGCGATTAGAAACCCCGATATTTTTGGCTTTCTATTCGTCGCTGCTAGTGTACTGTCCTACAAATAAATGGCAATAGTATTGCTGGGAATATGGGCATCTCCGGTGCAGAATGGGGGGTGCTTATGGCCATGGGACGACCGAAAGCGGCGTTGGTGTTGAGTC
>Ga0182024_10002271_pt1 | contig 48086 bp, 40 predicted proteins | sample P32metaG_FD_120480 | JGI IMG/M metagenome (GOLD analysis project Ga0182024, IMG submission 120480) | Permafrost microbial communities from Stordalen Mire, Sweden - P3-2 metaG (Illumina Assembly) | ecosystem: Environmental > Terrestrial > Soil > Wetlands > Permafrost | place: Sweden: Stordalen... | reverse complement strand
GACTTCCCGCTGCTGAATGTGGCTTCAGCGATGGTGGTATCGAACGGCGGCATCGAGCAAATCCGTATCGCAGTGAACGGCGCGGCTGCGCGGCCTCTCCGCCTGAAGGCCGTCGAAGACGCTGTTCGCGGCAAACCGGCAAATGCAGCAACCGGAGAGATGGCCGGGAAACTGGCTGTTCAAGGTGCGGTTGCGCTGCAATTCAACGCCTACAAGATCCCTCTGATGAGAAATCTGGTGAAGCGCGCAATCGGTGGCGTGAAGGAGGCTGTGTGGACTTCCTAGAGTGGGCGAAAAGCCCGTGGGGGCAAAACGTTCCCATCCATATCGCTTGGTTCTTGATATGGGTTGCAGCCATCTCAGGATTTCTCTTCTTCATCGTGCACGCCACCTATCTGCGATATTTCGCCAAAGCCAGGCAGTTTGCGGGCAGTGGTTCACCACTGATTGCAGCACGCATCCCGGAGCATGTACCCAGACATTCGCTGACCGCGCGGCTGTTTCACTGGATTATGGCCGCCAGCATGTTAACGCTGCTGTTTACCGCCTTCCTCCCGAAGGTGGGCTTCCGGTTCGACTGGGTTACCTATCACTGGATCGCGGGCTCCGTTCTTACCGTCTCCATACTCTTTCATATCGTCCACGCCTCGTTCTTCATGGACTTCTGGTCGATCTGGCCGGACAAAATTGACGTGCGGGACGCAGGGAGGAGAATTCTGCGTTTTATGGGGAAGGCTGCGCCACCACCGGACAAATTCGCCAAGTATCCTCTCGAGAACAAGCTCTACCACGGCGCGATCATCGCCGCGGGACTCTCTGCCATGGTGACCGGCGTGTTCATGATGTTCCGTGTGCGCACGATTTTCTTCCCCCGCAATCCGTATCTGTTCGGTGATATGACCTGGGGCATGATGTACGTGCTGCACGGACTGGCAGGGGTTGGACTCATTGCGTTGATTATGGTGCACGTCTACTTTGGACTTCGGCCGGAAAAGCGTGCCATAACCAAGTCGATGATCTTTGGCTGGATGAGCCGCGATTTTTATCTCAAAGAACACGATCCTCAGCGCTGGCCCGTGGCCGCTCCCAGTTCATCACCGACGCCCCGAGGAGTAGAGCCCGAGGGCTTGAAAGATGCTGGCTGATATCTCGGAACTCTGCGACACGATCGAAGAATGCTATGAGTTCATGTTGGCCTATGCCGCACAAGGGCTCCGCAATGAAGAAGGTAGCAAGTCCGGCGGACAAATCCGCGAATACCTGGATCGTGCCGTGAAAGCGATAGCGGGCCTCGCGGAGAGCTGGGCTACAGCTTTAAAACAAGAACACTGGGAGCCGGCGGAACGATACCAGGCATTCTTTCAAGTGCTCGCTCGCGATGCCCACGACTCGCTTGCTGCGATTGAGCTGGTTTTGGCACAACCGGCCATCAGCTCTCAATTGATCGACAATCTGAACGCGTCAATCCACCTCCGCGCTTTGCTCACGGATCTGTTCCTGGTGAGCGAGATCGCGGAAACGCAACGAGTATCGGGGAACTCGGCGGAACTGAACTCTAAGAAGTGATGACCACGCTCCCGAAGCGTAACCGAAGGGTTGGCCTGGCACAGAATGTACCGGCTACATAAGTGACACTTTGGGTCCGAACGGATTTTCGATCGGTTCCAGGACGCGCGTATAGCGATCGAAGTATCCCACCATAATCCATAAAGCTAACCAGCCAGATGGCGTCGTACGCTTCTTTCATGCCCACGCCTTGGTCAGCGAAAAACGTGGCTGAAATTTATTTTTTTGGTGACCCAGACAGATGCGTCGGTAATTGGTACCAAAAATGACTTTGTCGTGAAAGGGATAATCGATGTCCGGCAGCCCTTTATAGACCTGCGTGGCTGGCCGGTAGACCTCGGCCGGGCACTTCATCCCCAGGGCTTCGCACTCCTTCGGGGCATCACTACCTCCCAAAAAGGGAAAGTGTCACCTATGTGTCCGGTACGATCTGTTACCTATGTTTCAGGTCGCTCATGAAGATTCAATCGCTTTAAATTTAGCGCTGTGGCTTTTCCGCGTTTTGTTCAATATGGAACGGTTTTCGTTGTTGGTTAGTGTCAGGATTGGAACGTGCTTGGTACGAAAGCGAAGAAGAAGTCTGCCGATGCGTTACTTGCTAACGTGAAGAAAGAAATGGCGCAGCCGCGAGAAGTCGAATCTGTCAAAATAATAGAACGCAGTGTTGCCGCTGCAAAAAAGAGAGGCGCGAAGCAGCCGAGCCAAGCCTGATCGCCATCGAATTCATTTCCCATTTAAATCGGCGACTCCACCTATTTTATCTTGGAACTTTGTGCGGCGCGACGACTCCGCGACAATAAAATCGCGTATCCTTGATATGTATTCCTGAAATTTAAGTTATTGGTCAGGGCGCCTACTCGGCGACGAAGCTGGTGTGACGTGCCGCAGTAAACCTGCTGGATCAATCCATACTGTTTTTGAAGATTATTGTTTGCCTATGACGCACATACTTTTGACCAACGATGACGGGTACGAAGCCCCGGGATTGCGCGCGCTGGCTGCGGCGTTTGAGGGCTTCGCTACAGTGAGTATAGTGGCGCCCAGCCGTGAACAAAGTGGTGCGGCGCAATCGCTGACACTGCGCCAGCCGATCGTGTGCCACTCCATCGCGGAACGCGAATGGGCCATCGACGGCACGCCCGCCGATTGCGTCATCGTGGCGCTGCATAAACTTTTGCCGGAGCGGCCGGATATGGTTATTTCCGGAATAAATTTCGGCGCGAACCTGGGCGAGAATGTGTATTACTCAGGAACCGTAGGCGCCGCTCGAGAAGCGGCGCTGCATCATATTCCAGCGATGGCGATGTCGCTATGCTCCAAAGTTCCCAAAGTGAGTTTTGAAAATGCGGCGCGCGTGGCGAGGTCAGCCGCCGAGATTGTTTTGAAAGAAGGCTTGCCGGACCAGGTGCTCTTGAATGTAAATGTGCCGGAGCCGTGGACGGGAGGCGTTCGCTTCACGCGACAATCGAAGAAGATTACGAGGAATCAGCTGAGTGAAGGCAAAGATCCACGCGGGCGTTCGTATTTCTGGTTATTCGAGCAGAAAATCGATAAGGATGTGGAACCGGAGACGGATTACGCCGCGATTTTTTCAGGTAACGTATCGATTACGCCGTTGCACCTGGATCCCACGCATACCGAGTCGCTGAATCATTTGTCCCACTGGGCCGAGCCGATTGCGGCAGCGTTTAAACGCGGAAGTTGACCGAAGAGCCGACGCGCCAGTGATTCGGCCTTCTCGGGCTAAAGCCCCGGTTATAGCGGGCTCCATATGTCGCGGCCCACCCAGGTGGGCAGGCTAAAGCCGCGACCCACAAATCAACAGCCATTGCCTATCAAACGCAACAATTGAATAAGAGCTCAGTGACTAGCTTCCGGCGCAGCGGAGATTAGCGGAATGCCATTTTTTTGCATGGCCGCGTTGATGGCCGGAATGTCGGTCGAAAGCAGCTCGTGCCATTTGGCGAGTTGCGCGTCCAGTTTTTGATTTAATTCCGCGAATACTCCCAGTTCTCCTTCGGTGGGCGCCGTGTCGGCGCTATCTACCGCGTTTTGCAAATAGCCGAGCCAGCTATTCATTTTGGTTGGATAGTTGAGTTCGTCTTCGCTGGCCTTGGAGTTCACCTGGATTAATTCGTCCTCGACAGCGCCAATTTTTTTGCGCAGTTCCTTGGACTGGTCGATGACGGCTTTGGCGTTATCTTTGGAGCTCCAACGCTTTTCAACCAGGTTGAGTTGCACGCGCAGATCCCGAATCGCAAGGATTGAACGGTTCATCTCTTCCTGGCGGTCGCGCAATTTCTGCATTAGGTCGAATTGTTTCTGCAGATCGTCCACAGACGTCTTCAAACGGGGATCCATTTTTACTTCCATGGCGGCCGTTGAAGTTTTTCCTCCGACGGTGAGCCGGGCTTCATACTTTCCAGGCATGACCATCGGCCCAACAGGATCGCCTTCGTCATAAATGGCCGCGGGAATTTTCACGGGCGGCTCGTAGCGCAAATCCCAGGCGAATAGATTTGGTCCGGCCTTCGCGGGAATGTGCTCGGGCTCTGCGTCTCGATCGCCTTCGTCTGGAGCTTCTTCGGTCTTTTTTTCTTCGCTGGTATACGTGCGAATTACTTTTCCCTGGCTATCGAGAATTTCCAGTTTGGCCGGCGCTTTAGGCTCTTCTTTCAGGTAGTAGTACAGCGTTGCTCCAAAGGCGGGGTTTTCTCCGATGGCATCGCGACGGCGGTTATTGTGGCCAACGCGCGAACGGGTCACCGTGGAAGGCGCGAATAAGCGCGCATCCTCGGTCGAGACGCTGGCGTTCATTTGACGCAACGGATCGATGTTATCGAGTGACCAGAAAGCGCGGCCGTGCGTAGCGACTAGCAGATCGTCGTTATGGATGATCATGTCGTGGACCGGCGTGGTGGGAAGATTCAACTGCAAGCTTTGCCAGTGCGCGCCATCGTCGAAAGAAACAAAAATGCCGGTCTCCGTTCCAGCGTAGAGCATGCCTTTGCGTTTGGGATCTTCGCGCACGGCATGCACGTAAGAGTTGTCGGGTAATCCATTGGTGAGCAGCGTCCAGCTCTTGCCAAAATCGGCGGTTTTGAAAATATACGGTTTGAAATTATCCAGCTTATGCGCATCGACAGCGGCGTAAGCGGTCCCGGCGTCGAAGGGCGACGCTTCAATCAAGCTCACCATGGACCACTCCGGCAGACCTTTTGGCGTGACGTTGGTCCAGGACTTACCGTCATCGCGGGTAATTTGGATTAGTCCATCGTCAGTGCCGACCCAGATCACGCCTTTTTGTTTTGGCGATTCCGCAACCGTAAAAATTAGATCGTAAAACTCAATGCTGGCCTGGTCTTTGGTGATGGGGCCGCCGGAATCCTGCTGCTTGGATTTGTCGTTGCGGCTGAGGTCCGGGCTGATGGTTTGCCAGGAGTGCCCGCCATCAGTGGAACGAAACAAAAATTGCGAAGAGTGGTACAGCTCATTAGGATCGTGCGGAGAAAAAACAATCGGCATGGTCCAGGTGTAGCGATATTTTTGTACCGCGGCGTTGTAGCCGTCGGGATCGAGCGGCCACTGCTGAATGTTTTGCACCTGGTGGGTGCGCCGGTCGAAGCGCGAAATATCTCCAAAGTAAGAGCCGGCGTACACAATGTTGGAGTCGCGCGGATCAACCGCGACGTAGCCGCTTTCTCCGCCGCCCACGGATTCCCAATCGGAGCGGCTGATGAATCCGTGATCGCTGGCGGTGGAGATGCCTACGGAGCTGTTGTCCTGCTGCGTGCCGTAAATGCGATACGGAAAATCGTTATCCGCGGTGATGTGATAAAACTGCGCGGTGGGCTGGTTCATTTGCGTGGACCAATTCTTGCCGCCGTCGACGGTAATAGTGGCGCCGCCATCGTTGCCGTTGATCATGCGATTTGTATTGTTGGGATCGATCCACAGACCGTGATGGTCGCCGTGCGGAGCGGGAATGCGTTCGAACGTTTTACCACCATCTATGGAACGGAAAAGGCCGGTGTTGGCGATGTAAACCTTGTTGGAATCTTTCGGATCGGCCCACAGATGCGTGAAATACCAGGCGCGTTGCCGGAAGCGATGATCGTCATTTATGAGCGCCCAGTTTTCGCCGCCGTCGCCGCTGCGGTACAAGCCGCCTTTCTTGGCTTCGATCAAGGCGTAAACAACGTTTGAATCTTCTCCGGATACGCCCACGCCGATGCGGCCCAGCGGGCCTTCCGGCATGCCATGGCCTTCGATACGCTTCCAGGTGCTGCCATCGTCATTCGAACGGTACAGGCCATCTTTGTCGCCGCCACTATTGAGCATCCATGGGGTGCGATAGCCTTCCCACATGGCGGCGAACAGCACGTGCGGGTTGTGCGGATCAAAAACGATGTCAATGCCACCGGTGCGATCGTCGAGATATAAAACTTTTTCCCAATTTTTGCCGCCGTCACGAGTGCGAAAAATTCCGCGCTCGGTATTTGCGCCGTAAGCATGTCCCAGAGCGGCCACGAACACGGTTTCCGGGTTGGTAGGATGAACGATCACTTTGCCGATGTGGCGCGAATCTTTCAGCCCGATATTTATCCAGGACTTGCCGCCGTCGTTAGAACGGTAGACGCCATCGCCAAAAGAAATATTTCCGCGAATGCAGGCTTCTCCCGTGCCGGCATAAATCACATTGGGATCGGATTCGGAAATGGCAATGGCGCCGATGGAGGACACCGATTGCTTATCGAATAGCGGATCCCAGGAGACTCCGCCGTCGTTTGTTTTCCAGACGCCGCCGGACACCGCGCCCATGTAATAGGTATTGGGCTGGCTGGTGACGCCGGTGACGGCGAGGACTCGCCCGCCGCGGAATGGGCCGATGAGGCGCCATTTCATCGCGCCATAAAGTTTAGGGTCAATGGCCGGATTGCTCGTATCGGTTGAAGCGGCGGCGCGATCTTTCTGGTCGTTTTTCTGGTCGTTATTTTTCTGATCGTGGGCTTTCTGTTTCTGCTGTGCGTAGCCGCCCAGAGCAAATGTGCTGAGTAAAGCGATTGCGAAAGCTGAAGAGATACATAGTTTCCGAACTGCGTGCACACGAACCTCCCATGAACTAGGCAAGTTGAGAATCGTACAGCGGCTGGCGTTTTGACGAAAGTGTTTTCCGCATAAGACGGCGATGCGTTACGATGCTGGACCCGCATTTGCTGACGTATGGCGGCGAGTTTTGTAAGCAGCGCGAGCGAAAAGCTTGGCAAAAACCAAAACATACGATGTGGTTGTGGTCGGAGCGGGAGTATTCGGCGCGTGGACGGCGTACGAGTTGGCGCGCCGCGGGCAGCGTGTATTGCTCGTCGATGCGTATGGTCCGGGCAACTCGCGAGCCAGCTCCGGAGGCGAATCGCGGATCATCCGGATGGGCTACGGCGCTGATGAGTTGTACACGCGATGGGCCCTGCGCTCGCTGTTGCAATGGAAAGCGTTATTCGCGGAGACGGCGAAGTCGCCAGCGTTGTTTCACGAAACCGGCGTGTTGTGGCTGGCGAGCAAAGAATGTGCCGGATTTAACCAGATGACCGCGGTGTTGACGCGCTGCAAGGTGCCGTTCGAAGCGCTTACAACCGGCGCGATTGCGCAGCGTTATCCGCAATTCAGTTCGCACGACCTGGACTCGGGAATTCTCGAAACGCAAAGCGGCGTGTTGATGGGCCGCCGTGCAGTGGCCGCTGTGGTGGAACGCGCTCAAAGCTTGGGCGTGGATTATCGGCAGGCACAGGTTAGGCAACCGAACGCGGCGGATGCAAGGGGCTCCAGGCGCGACGCTATTTCCGTCAGCGATGGCGACCAAATTTCAGCTGGCCAATTTGTTTTTGCCTGCGGCGCGTGGCTTGGAAAAATATTTCCTGAAATTCTCGGCCCGCGTATATTTCCCAGCCGCCAGGAGGTTTTCTTTTTTGGCGTTCCGCCGGGAAACAGCCAATTTTCCGCGCGATCACTGCCAACTTGGCTGATTCAGGCCGACGAAGTGTACGGCATGCCGGACCTTGAATCACGCGGCTTCAAGATTGCTTTCGACGGTCACGGCCAGCGCGTTGATCCCGACACGCAGACGCGGGTGGTGTCTGCTGAATCTATCGAGAGCGTACGCGTCTACGTGACCAAGCGCTTCCCTGCTTTAGCAAACGCGCCAATCGTTGAGACACGCGTATGCCAATATGAAAATACTTCGAACGGTGATTTTCTGATCGACCGGCATCCTGAAATAAATAACGTGTGGCTTGCCGGCGGAGGTTCGGGGCATGGTTTCAAACACGGACCCGCATTTGGAGAATACCTCGCTCAACAAATATTGGAAGCCGGCCCGTCCGAAACGCGATTCGCGCTGGCCAGCAAAGCGACGGAACAACGGCGTGCGGTATACTGACGCGCTGATATCAGCAGTAGCTAGCTGCTGAAACTTTTGCATCCTCAATCCGTCTGAAGCGGATGACGGCCCAGAGGCGGTCCATCGTTCTGACACCAAATTGCGTCTATGGCTAATGCATATGTGCGAGGAAGATGTGCGTGATGATGCAAGCAGTGCGGCCGGCAATGCGGCAAACAGTGTGGTAAGTAAGCGCGGAGGAAAAATGGTTTTTACGATAAAGCGAGTGGCGCGAGTGCTCGCGATAATTATGGCGGCGATGCTCGCGGGTCTGGCCCCGGTAGACGCCGGGCCAGCTAGTGCGCCGGAATTCAAAGTTCCAGTGGAGTATTACAAGCTCCCCAACGGGCTGCGTGTGGTGCTTTCGCCGGATCACACCTCACCGATAATTTGCGTCGGCGTTTATTACCACATTGGATTTCGCATCGAGCCACGCGACCGCACCGGCTTCGCGCACCTGTTCGAGCACATGATGTTTCAAGGCTCGCAAAATCTGGGAAAAATGGAGTTCATCAAACTGGTGCAGCAAAATGGCGGGATCCTGAATGGCTCGACGCGTTTTGACTTCACCAATTATTTTGAGACGCTCCCCTCCAATAAACTGGAAACCGCTTTGTGGGCCGAGGCCGACCGCATGGGCGGACTGGCGGTAAACGAAGATAATTTGAAGAATCAGCAAGGAGTCGTCGGCAACGAAGTAAAAGTGAATGTGTTGAACAGCCCGTACGGCGGCTTTCCCTGGTTGGACATGCCGCAATACGCCAACACGAATTGGTACAACGCCCACAATTTTTATGGCGACTTAAAAGATATTGAGGGCGCGACGCTGCCGGAGGTGCAGGCGTTTTTCAAAACCTACTACGCGCCGAATAATGCCGCGCTGGCGATTGTTGGCGATTTCGATCCCGCGCAAGCCAAGCAATTCGTGGAGAAATATTTTGGCGGGTTGAAAGCATCGCAATTGCCACCGCAGCCGGACCTGACCGAGCCGCGCCAAGAAAAAGAAAAACAAGCGACCAAAAAGGATCCACTGGCCACCAAGCCTGCTCTGGCGCTGGGCTATCACATGCCGGAAAGAAATACCCCCGAGTATTACGCCATGGGCCTGATCGATGAAATGCTGATCGAGGGCGATGACAGCATCCTGCATCAGGAGCTGGTGCAAAAAAAGGGCTACACCGGAGCGGTAAACGGCGGCATAAATCTGTTGGGCACGCCCTGGAATTATTACGGGCCGATGCTATTCATCACTAACATGATTCACGATCCGGCGACCACGCCCGAAACCATCGTGCAAACCATCGACAGTTCGATCGAGCCACTGCGCAGCAAGCCTGTGGATCAAAAAATGCTTGATCGCGCGATGGTGAAGCTGCGCTCCGACCTGTACGACACCATCGGCGGCCAAGGCGGATTCGGTCTGGTGGATCTGCTGGCCAGTTTTGCATTGTTTGATGACAATCCCTCGCGCGTAAATTCGCTGGTCGCTGAATACGAAAAGGTGACCCCTGCACTCATCCAGAAAACAGCGCAGGAATATTTGCGGCCTGAAAATCGCACCGTGCTTTTGATTCAACCGGGAGCACAGGCGCCCACGCCAGGCGCATCGGTTAAACCCGCCGGCGATAGCGAGAAGAAACAGCGAGGGAGCGAACGATGACGGCGGCACGCACAATGAAATTGTTTCTGATCACCGCGATATTCGTTTTCGTTGCGAGCGGTGCGTCGGCGCAAGCCCCCGCCACTTCGCAAAAACAAACTCCTCCGGCGGGCGGCGCTCCCAAACCTTTCAATGTTCCCGCACATGAAACTTATACGCTGCCAAACGGCATGCGCGTCACGTTGGTGCCGTACGGAAATATTCCCAAGGTGGCGGTCAGCTTGGCTATCCGCGCGGGCAATTTGAACGAACCACAAGATGTGCTGGGTGTCGCGGACATTACCGGTGAATTATTGAAAGAAGGCACTAAATCTTTGAGCGCCCAGGCGCTTGCGGAAGCCGTGGCAGGAATGGGCAGCAGCTTGAGCGTTACCGTTGGCGCGGACGAAAGCGCGATCGACGTGGATGTACTCTCGGAATACGGTGGCCAAGCGGTACGCTTAGTATCCGATGTGGTGATGCATCCGTCGCTGCCGGAATCGGAATTGGCGCGTTTGAAGGCCAATCTGCTGCGGCAGGTGTTGGTCGCAAAATCCCGTCCCAGCCAGATGGCCTTGGCGCGCTTCCGCAAATTGCTCTACGGCGATCACCCTTACGGCGACATTTTGCCGACAGAAGCGAGCTTGAAGAAAATAACGATTGAGGACGCGCGAAAGTTTTATGCCGCCAACTATGGAGCGGAGCGTGCGCATCTCTACGTAGCTGGAAAATTCGATGTGGCGGAAGTGAAGAAAGCCATTGCTGCCAGTTTCTCGGATTGGAACAAAGGCACGCCGCCTGTTTTGAATGTTCCGCATCCCAAAACGGAGCGGTTGCTGGATGTGACCGACCGTCCCGGCGCGCCGCAGTCCACCATCTATGTGGGCTTACCGGTCATCGATCCTACGAACCCTGACAATATTCCGTTGACGGTGACGAACACTCTGCTGGGCGGCTCGTTTGGTTCACGAATAACTTCCAATATTCGCGAGCAGAAGGGTTACACGTACTCGCCAACCAGCCAGCTTTCGAGGCGATACCACGACGCGTACTGGGCGGAAATAGCCGACGTGACCACCGCGGCTACCGGACCTGCACTCCACGAGATTTTCGGGGAGATTGATCGCTTGCAAAAAGAACCTCCGGGCACGACGGAGTTGAAAGGGATTCAAAGCTATATTTCCGGGCTGTTTGTGATTCAAAACTCCACGCGGCAAGCGCTTATCGGGCAATTGCGCAATGTGGACCTGCAGGGGCTCGGCGAAGACTACTTAAAAAACTACGTCCAGCGAGTGAATGCGGTTACGCCTGACGATGTGCAACACATGACCGCCAAATACATCAAGCCGGAACAGATGACCATCGTGGTAGTTGGCGATAAATCAAAAATCACTGAACAGTTGGCACCCTACGCCGGGCCTGCAGAGCCAGCGAAGTAACTACAACCGAATCGACATCACCTGCGTGCTGGTGGCGCTTAGTGTGCGAGCCGACGAGGGCCTTTCGTTTCGGCACTGAAGCGCGCAGTGTACTTGCCGCGTACACCGTTTTTTAATTTAGAGAAATCATACTCTGAACGTAGTTCGTCACTTGTTGTTCGCTTCTTAGTTTTTTTCTTCCTATTGGTTCGTTCAGCCTGGGCGTCTCCTGCTCTAGTTAGTTGGAGGATTTGGCGGTGGCGCGTTTCTGGCGGCTTGATTTGTGCCGGTATAAATCTTTGTCCGCGTCGGACAACAGCTTTTCTATTCTCCCACTTTCGCCACGATAGGTGGAAACTCCGATGCTGGCGGAGACCGCGGGCTTTTCGGGATCATTGCTCATAACCTCGTGAATCCGCAGCGCTACTTTCTGGGCATCCTGAGCCGTCGCTTCCGGGAGTACCAACACAAATTCGTCTCCGCCGTAGCGCGCGGCAGTGTCAACGGCACGGATGTTCGTTCTTAAGGTGTCGGCCAGGCGGCAAATTGCGCGGCTGCCCACCAGGTGACCGTAAGTATCGTTAATTTTTTTCAGTCCGTCGACGTCGAGCAGTAAAATCGAGAATTGCCGCCCGGTGCGATTGCTGCGTTCCGTTTCTTTTTCAAGTACGTCGAGCAGCCGGCGGTAGTTTGCCAGGCCAGTCAGCGGATCGCTAACCGCAAGGTGGCGTACCTTTTCAAAGAGACGCGCATTATCCAGTAGCGCGCCGCCTAGCGCGACGGTGTAACTCATTACGGTCAAGCCTTGCGCCAAAGCGAAAGGCGCGTCCAGCAGGTGTTCGGATTGAGATGCCGCGCATTGCGCTGCGAAATTCAGGGCCGCGGTGGCATAGATGGCCCGGTCGAAAGCACTCGCTTCATCCGTCAAACGGCGACGATACCAGATGACGCTGGCCAGAAAAATCGCACCTGGCCAAAGCTGTTGGGGACTGGGAAACAGCGCGAAGGGGTGCGGCGAAACTTCAGGCGGCAATCGCCGGAGCGTGGCAGTGATTAGATAGGATGCGGAAATCACGGTGATCAGCGCGAGCGCCAGTTCCCTGCGGGTATGCTGCGAGCGCGGCAAGAAGCGCTCCACAAGAAGCGCCACAATCAAGAGCAGCGCGAACACCATGCGGCTTTCCCACCACGCCACCGGGGCCCACAGAAATTCCAGTGAGGCATCGCGGAGCTGAAAAAAAAGAACGCTGGTGGCCGTGAGCACTACGCCGGAGACCATGAAACCAACGCCAAGAATCAGCGAGATGCGGTCTTGCATGCCCTGAAATCGCACTAACGTTACGGCCGCAAAAACAAAGGCTAGCAACCCGGTGATGACCTGCAAATATCCCTGCAGCACAGCGTCAGCCTGCAGCGATTTGCCCCGCAACCAATAGGCAGTGAGAAACACGCCAGCAAATGCCAAGGCGTGAAGGAGCACGGTTGTCGCTGGTTTGCGACTTTTCCATAAGAATGTAAAGGGCATGAATTGTCCGGCGGCTTATTCTTGCCGTCAATTCATTAGACTATGCGGCGGCGCGGAGCGGATTCGCGAGTGTCAAGCAAAGTAAATTAAACGATACCGTACTGTGGAACCTGCCGAGGTACAGCGACCCTGTTCGCGTGTACCTGCACCAAATTAACACCGCTGACGGTTGGGATTTGTTGCGCGTCGCGAAAAACTTTGCGCTTGCGCCGTTTGCGAACTTCTTGCAAAGTTACTGGCATTGAAACGATTCAATAGAGTCAAACGGCCGCAGAGTTTTTCTCGGCGTTCAAGCAGGGCAGGCCACAGCGAGCGCCGTTCCGTACCGCACAGGGGAGGAATCTTTGAGCAGTGAAGCCGGTGTTACCGGCGCACCGCGATTGCGGCGCGCCCTCACACTCTGGAACCTGGTGATCATCGGCATGGTGATCGTGCAGCCCATTGCGCCGATGGGCATCTACGGAGTCATCAGTAATAAAGCCGGCGGCCACGTGGTGACCACCATCTTGATCGCCATGGTGGCCATGTTATTTACGGCCATCAGCTATGGAAAAATGGCGCGCGCCTATCCGAGCGCGGGCTCCGCGTATACCTACGTGGGCAGAGAAATTCATCACGGGTTCGGTTATTTAACCGGATGGGCCATGGTGATGGATTACATTTTGAACCCGCTGATTTGCACCATCATCTGCAGCAAACTTACCCAAAACATTCTTCCGGGCATGCCGTACTGGGTGCTGGCAATTTTTTACGCCGGATTTTTTACCGTGCTCAATTTACGGGGCGTCAAAACTTCGGCGCGCATCAATGACGTGCTGGCCGCGGGAATGTCCGTGGTGGTCGTGATCTTTTTTGTGTTCGTTATTCGCTTTGTATGGGGTTTGCACGAGTACGGCCCGCGATTTTTTACTCAGCCCTTCTATAACCCGGCGACTTTCAGCTTCTCGGGAGTTTTTCAAGGAACCTCCATTGCGGTGCTGACCTACATCGGGTTTGACGCCATCTCAACATTTTCGGAAGAAGTGGAAAATCCGCGGCGCAATATTTTATTGGCTACTGTGCTGGTTTGCGTGATCACCGGCGTACTATCTTCGCTGGAAGTTTACGGCGCGCAATTGATTTGGGGCTCCAAGCCGTTTCCCGACGATAAAGTAGAATCCGCTTTTCCCATCGTGGCCCAGCAGGTGGGAGGATTTTTTCTTTTCCAGTTGCTGAATTTTACGATCCTAATCGCCAACATCGGTTCGGGCATTGGCTCTCAATTGGCGGCCGCGCGGTTGTTATACGGAATGGGTCGTAACGATGCGCTGCCCAAGGGATTTTTCGGAAAGATTACCGAAGGCCGGCGCATTCCGCAGAACAACGTGTTACTAATCGGCGCGCTGGCGCTGCTGGGCGCATTCCTTATCACTTACGAACGCGGCGCGGAATTACTGAATTTTGGGGCCTTCATTGCTTTTATGGGCGTGAATGCGGCCTCGTTTATGCGTTACTTCGTGCGCGCCAAAGAAAAGAAAATCAGCAATTTGCTGGTTCCCGTGTTGGGCTTTTTGATTTGTGGGTTTATCTGGTGGAATTTAAGCCCACCGGCAAAGATCGTTGGAACGATTTGGCTGGCGCTGGGAATTGCGTATGGAGCTTGGAAGACTTCCTGGTTCCGCAATGAAATGTCATTCGACGCTGCGCCAGAACAACAGGTTGAATAACAGCTTTGAGCAACAGATGAGCAGAGAAAATAGGGTCGGGCACCTTTGCGATGCGGAAAATATTTGGCTGACCGGCCGGAGGGCTAGTGAAACGGCACGGTAACAAAGACGCCACGGTGACGATGCGAGATGTGGCCGAAACCAGCGGATTTTCGCCCGCCACGGTTTCGATCGTGCTGAATAATGCTCCGCTGGCTCGCTACATCGCGCCGGCCACAAAAAAACGCATCGAAGAGACCGCCAAGAAATTGGGCTACCGCCCCAACGCCATGGCGCGATTCCTGCGCAGCAAACGCAGCCACAGCGTAGGAGTGATGATTTTCGATATTACCGATCCGTTTTGCACGCCGGTGCTGCGCGGCATCGAAAACGCTCTCTATCAGTGTTCTTACGTTCCCATCTTCGCGGACGCCCACAACCAGCGGAACCGCTTTGAACGTTATCTGGAAATGTTGCTCGACCGCCACATCGAAGCGCTGATTGTGGTGGCCAATTGGCTTTTCGTGGACATTCACCTGCTCGCGGATATCGGTAAGCGCAATATTCCAGCGGCAACAATTGGGTGCGAATTGCCTGGCGACACGGTCAGCTCCATCATCGTGAATAACGAAGCGGGCGGACGCTTGGCGCTTGAACATCTTTATCAACTTGGCCACCGCAAAATCGCTTACATCCGCGGCCCTAAGATGCTGGTCGATAGCGCGCCGCGGTGGCGGGGCATTCAGAAATTTGCGCAGGGTGCAGGGCTGGAGATTGATCATGCCCTGGTAGTGCAGCTTCCGGATTCGTTCGATCCCAATTCAGGTTTCGAAAATGGCCAGCGCTTTACTGACGAATTGTTGCAGAAAAAAAAGCGCTTTACGGCCTTGCTGGCATTCGATGATCTGACCGCGCTTGGAGCTATCCGGGCATTAACCAAGGCCGGCGTGAAGGTGCCGGAACAATGCTCGGTGATCGGCTTCGATGATGTGCCGTTATCGTTGCTCGCGACTCCTCCGTTGACTACCGTGCGCCAACCGCTGGAAGCGATGGGCAGCCTGGCCGTGAACGTAATTATGGAAGGTGTTAACGCCAATCTGGAGAAGCGCGAGGTCAGCGTCGCACGGCATAGAACGAATCCGGAGCTGGTCATCCGCGAATCGACTCGCGCGGCTGCGCTTACGGGCGCTGACGATTAGTGGCTCACTCCGTGGGGCAAGCTGCGCCTTTTTTAGTTTCGGTCAACCGGATATCGGACATCGATAAATCGAGGCTGCCGGAAGTTTCCAAATGGGCGATGGTTGGGGTCTTCCTGAGATCCTGAGTGGAAAAGCATGACAGAGGCACGGCTAGGGTCGCATAGTTACCGACGGAATGGCCTCGCAGTTCAGCCGTGACCGGCACCGAGGCGGACCCGACGCCCAGCCGCACCTCGGTTGTCGGAGCTGTGTTGATCCGCAGGGTGAGACTGAGCATCATGGCGGCATTGGCCTCGCGGCTGATGTCGCTGGGTTCGTCCGCGGCGATTTCCAACCACGCTTTCGATTTGCCGTTCCACACTGCATGCAAAGCTCCGTCGGCCTGCGGTTCCAGCATCACGGCCGCCGAACCATAGAGCGTAGTGCGAGTGCCGACATAGTCCATACGGGGGGCGGTGCTGTCACCGATGGAGAGCTTGTAACCGTTCCACGCCGTTCCCTTGGCGTAGTAAACGTTCTTCTCGCCGTATTTGGTCGTCTCGGCTACTTCCGGCAAGGTGCGAGTCTGCCCAGGCACCGCGTAACTCAGCCCAAAACCGTAAGGGAACTGCGGGTCATAGGTCGCATCGCCAACATTCAACGGGGTCTGATCGGGGCGCTTGGGCCATGAAAAACTGAGTTTGCCGGTAAAGTCGTTCTTGCCGGTCAGCACGTCGGCGACGCCTTCGCCTTCCGAACCTGGAAGCCACGCTTCGACAAATGCGTCGGCAGCGTTGATCTGCTGATTAACGTACAAGGGGCGGCCCGACAGCGTGACCGCGACGACCGGAGTGCCTTGTGCTTTCAGCTTTTTTATTATTTCCAGAGACTCAGCATTATCGTGGTGCAGCGCCACGTCCCTCTGGTCGCCCATCATTTCGGCATAGGGGGTTTCGCCGAAAACGACGATGGCGACGTCGACTTTTTGCGGGGCCGTGCCATCGGGGCTGAGCAGCGCCTCTCCGCCCGCTGCGTCGATTTCGGACTTCAGGCCTTCATAGATCGAGGTGGCGCCGGGAAAGTCGTGCGGACCGTTATCAGCGCCCTGCCAGGAAAGCGTCCAGCCGCCGGCCTGCATGGCGATATTGTCAGCGCCGTCGCCCGCGATCAGCACGGTGGCATTAGGCTTGATCGGCAGAACACCGTTATTCTTGAGCAGCACCAGCGATTCGCGCACGGCTTGGCGGGCGATGGCACGATGAGCGGATGTGCCAATGGGCTGGTAAGTTTCGGGACGCTTGTTCGGCGCGGGTTCATCGAACACGCCCATGCGCATCTTAACGCGCAGAATCCGCCGCACGGCGTCATCGAGGCGCGCTTTTGAAATTGAGCCATCATTCACTTCGCGCGCGAGATTGGCGTAAAGGGCCTTCCAGTCTTGCGGTGCGTTGAAGATATCGACCCCCGCGTTGAAGGCCTGGGCGCAATCAGCATTGGTACAGCCGGGAATTTGGCCGTGCGCGTTCCAGTCGCCCATGATGAAACCGTCGAAGCCCATCTGGCCCTTGAGCACATCGGTCAGCAGAGCCTGATTGGCATGCATCTTGACGCCGTGCCAGGAATTGTAAGAGGCCATAATTGATTGCGTACCGGCGTCAATGGCTTGGGCGTAGCCCGCCGCGTGCAGTTGGATCAGTTCGGCTTCGGAGGCGAGGGAATCACCTTGGTCGCGGCCGCCGTCGGTCGAGCCGTCGCCGAGGAAGTGCTTAGCAGTCGAGATGACATGTTGCTTGTCGAGGAAGGTCGAACCCGAACCTTCCAGCCCAATCACCATGGCGGCCGCATATTGAGCGACTATCTTCGGATCTTCCGAATAACTTTCATATGTGCGCCCCCAGCGATCATCGCGGGCCACGGCAATCGTCGGCGAGAACGACCAGTCCATACCTGTTGAGCGCACCTCGGCGGCAGTGACCTCGCCGATGCGGCGGATAAGGTCCGGGTCGTGCGCCGCGCCCAGGCCGATATTGTGTGGGAAAAGCGTAGCGCCATATACATTGTTGTGGCCATGGACAGCGTCCGAGGCCCAGATCAGCGGAATGATGACGCGGTTTCTCAGCGGATCAACCGAGGCCTCGTAGTACGGCTCGATTAAGTTGACCCAGTCCTGAACGCTGGAATGCTTGTTACCACCGGGCACCGCACCGCCGCCGTTTTCAATCGAGCCAATATGAAATTGTGCGACCTCGGCGGGGCTGATTGACTTCCATTCGGGCTGGATGACTTGACCAACTTTTTCCTCGACGGTCATTCGTTTGAGTAGCTCATCGATGTGCTTTTCGATTTTCGCGTCGAGGCCAATCGGCGACTTGCTTTCCGGCCATAGTTTGGGATGAACGACCGGAGTCTGATCATCGGACCTTGTTGCAGCAGAGATTCGCCTGTTGTGGGCCTCGGTATGGACGAAAAATGGAATCATTACCAAGCTAATCCCAACCAACAGCGCCTTCGTCGATGCAAATATATTCTGGTTGGAAGACTTGCGCTGTAGACTCATGGCAACATTCTATCTTTGATTAGCCGTGTCAGACGTCTTAACGCCACAGCCCCGTGAGTTAAAGCTAGCTGAACGTGCCTGAGCTGGGATGCGCGCGATTTCAAAAAAAGGGCGCGAGCAAAACTCGCGCCTTTTTTGTTGTCGGATTATTAGTTTATTCGGATTTCGGCAGAAAAACCCCGGAAGGGGTCATAAACTCTACGCCTGCAATTTCGGTGGTTACTCGAACGCGTTCGAATCGTCCCCTTTTCCCACCACTACCTTCGAAGGTAAGCAGGTACTGATTGTTGAGATGCGTGGAAATCTCGTCAAAATAGCCTCTCAACGTGACCGGAGGGCCGAATCCCAGGAAATAGGACTCCGCGCCGGTTTCTTCCGAAACTTCGCTTAATTCCGACTGCGCGTTATTCACACGGAAAAATCCACGTCCGCCATGGCCTGCGTCGGGCGCGTAGATCGTCCAAATATTAATATTGGCTTTCTGCGCGCTTTCGATAGTCGGATCCACGTCTGGACTGATAGGACCAAAATTTCCGCGGAAGTAATCGATGCCTGAAGAAATCAGCATGATGGAACGCCGTTCCCCTGACCCTGGCAATCGCTTGATCAAGTCCTGCAATTCCAGATAGGGACTGGAAAAAGCGCCGAATCCACCATACGGAATACGTAAGGCTTTAGCTGCGGCGGCGTGGTCCTTGGTGAAATCTTGACCGACCATAGCCGCGCCGTTGCGACCGTAGAAGACACCAATGTAGGTCGTGGGCGGCTGAGCCATCATGAAGGCTTTCAAGTCGTTCCATTGCGAAGCGATATTCTGATCCAGAGAATCATCGATCAGCACGGCCAGAAAAAGGGTTTCCCCTCTGCGCCAGTCGGCAACCTGCAAGCGTTCCTTGCCTTGATATAGCTCGACGTCATCCTTTCTAATCGGCGGCGGTTGGGTGTTTTTCTTGCCTACCGCGGTAACCGTGGTGGTAACCGGTTCGGCAGCCTGACTGGCGGTCGCCGTAAAACCGGCGACCGCTAGTGCGGCAGCCAGCAAAATGTTGGTTCCCTGCTTATGCATCGTTTTCATTTTTCTCGCTCTCTTCTTCCGTCTGGTGAATTAGATGCACAAACTAAGCGAAGTGGCATCTGCCTCTTGTGTCAAAGGAGGAGCACGAGAACGTGCAAACTGTTTACATACATAGACGAGGCATCGGGAGCTACCAGGGTTGCGGTAGATTTCTAATTTGACGGCACTTTATTTCAAGGCTAAGGCCGTGGGGTGCTTAGGTTGATAAAGGCCGATGTCTCCTCCGCCCGGAAGTCGCATCTTCGTAATGGAGCCCCAACGTTGTTCCTCAACAGTGGAGCACTTGACGCCCTTCTTAGAGAGCGTGGCCATTTCAGCTTTCAGATCGTCGCACAGGAAATAGAGTTCGTGGACGCCATCCTGATCGGACGGGTGGAATGCGGTTTCTGCGGGCGGCAATGCGAAGATCAGCCAGCCATGGCCGGCATCCACGGATTTGAATCCAAGGACATCGCGAAAAAATGCGCGGTCCGCCTCGGCATTTTTACTGTAGACAACTACGTGCGCGCCAGAAATCATTTGTCCTCCTAAAAAACCCTCAGCTCGTCTTTCCCGCGGGACTGCGAAGACTCGATTGAGATCCAAATTTAGGGCACTACGAAAATACTCGCCATCAGGATTTTAGACGCCGGGCATTGCAGGTTGGCATCCAGCGGGAAGTGTGCTGAAATGCCCCCGCCGCAACGCCTGCCTTGGGAGACGTTCTCTTGAAAAGCTATATTGGCGCGATTGATCAGGGCACCAGCAGTACGCGCTTCATGGTGTTCGATAAAAGCGCGCGAGTGGTCGCGTTGGCGCAGGCGGAACACGAGCAGATTTTCCCGCGCCCCGGTTGGGTCGAGCATGACGCGCTAGAGATTCTGCGACGCACGCGCGAGGTGATCGCGGAAGGATTGGCGCAACGCGGCCTGCAGGCGTCGGACTTGGCCGCGATTGGCATAACCAATCAGCGCGAGACGAGCGTCGTGTGGGATCGCAAAACCGGTGAGCCCATCGCCAACGCGATTGTCTGGCAGGACACCCGGGTCTCCGAAGATGTGGCGCGATTCGCGGCGGAGGGTGGGCAAGATCGTTTTCGCGCGCAAACGGGCTTGCCACTAAGCACATACTTCAGCGCGCTGAAGATCCGGTGGCTATTGACGAATGTCCCCGGCGCCCGCGATAAAGCCGCTGCCGGCGACTTGCTTTTCGGCAACATCGACACGTTTTTGGTCTGGAATCTAACTGGCGGCGTTGCAGGCGGTGTGTACGTCACGGATGTAACCAACGCCAGCCGCACGCAACTTTTCAATTTGCAATTACTGGATTGGGATCCCGAGCTGCTTACCGCGTTTGATATTCCTCGCGCGATGTTGCCGCGAGTTTGTTCCAGCAGCGAAACTTATGGCGAGGCGGTGAGCGGCGAAATCAAAGGCGTGCCGATCGCAGGGATTCTTGGCGATCAGCAAGCGGCGCTGGTTGGACAAGCTTGTTTCAAAGCGGGCGAAGCGAAAAATACTTACGGCACTGGTTGTTTTCTTTTAATGAACACCGGGGAACGGATGGTGCGCAGCAAATGCGGATTACTGACCACCGTAGCCTATAAATTCGGAGACAACGCTGCACATTACGCGCTGGAAGGCAGCGTGGCCATCGCCGGTGCGCTGGTGCAATGGCTGCGCGACAATCTTGGTTTAATCCAGCGCAGCGAAGATGTGGAAACACTGGCTCGCACCGTGACTGATAATGGCGGAGTTTATTTTGTGCCTGCTTTTTCGGGATTGTACGCGCCGCATTGGAAAGAGAATGCGCGCGGCGTCATTGCCGGGCTTACACGCTACGCGAATAAGGGTCATCTGGCGCGTGCGGTGCTGGAAGCCACCGCTTATCAAACGCGCGAGGTCGTGGAAGCGATGGAAGAAGATGCCGGAATTTCGCTCGCAAATCTTCGCGTGGACGGCGGCATGGTCGTCGATGAATTGTTGATGCAGTTCCAGGCGGATATTTTGCATCGCGAGGTTTTGCGTCCGGCGATTCAGGAGACCACCGCGCTGGGTGCGGCTTACGCCGCGGGGCTGGCAGTAAAATTTTTTTCGGGACTTGAGGAGTTGCGCGCCAACTGGGCCGTGGCGCGCACATGGAAACCGAGACTGGACGAAACGAGCCGCGAACAGCTTTACCGGCAATGGAGGAAGGCCGTGGTTCGCTCATTGGATTGGGCCGATTCGTAGATTTAAAAGGGAGATTCGATGACCATGCCATCGCCTCTGCTCGGCGAATTTTTGGGCACGCTGATTATGATTTTGCTCGGCGATGGCGTGGTTGCCGCCGTACTTCTGAAGCGTTCGAAAGCGGAGGGCAGCGGTTGGATGGCCATCACCGCGGGATGGGCCTTTGCGGTAATGGCTGGGGTATTCACAGCGCTTGCTTGCGGCGGCGAAGCGAACTTGAATCCTGCCGTAACGCTGGGCCTCGCGGTGCGCACCGGAGTCTATAGCAAGTTCCTGCCATTTTTTGTTGTGCAACTGCTTGGCGGAATCGCGGGTGCTGTGCTGGTATGGCTGCAATATCTTCCGCACTGGCGCGAGACGCCCGACGCTTCCGCGAAACTGGCGTGCTTTTGCACTTCGCCAGCGATCCGCAGTTTTTTGCCAAACCTGCTCAGCGAAATCATTGCCACCTTTGTTTTGATATTTGTTATTGGCGCGATTTATTCGCGGTTCGTGTTTGCGCAAGGTCCGGCGCCCGGATTTTTTGCCGTTTACGTGGTTTCCAGCCTGGTGTGGGGAGTCGGTCTTTCGCTCGGGGGCACCACAGGCTACGCGATCAATCCCGCGCGCGATTTGGGCCCGCGCATAGCGCATGCGATTTTGCCGATCAGTGGCAAAGGGGGGTCCGATTGGAGTTATGCTCCGGTGCCCATCATTGGGCCGCTATTGGGTGGAGCGTTGGCAGGCTTGTCGCTGCGGCTACTCAACATTTGAAATATCATCTGAATTCGTGAAATGAATCCTGCCCGCTCCATCTTGCTGGCTGTTTCGCAGAACGCCTGGCTGCGCGATCACGCGGCCAAGCATAGATTTGTGCGCCGTACTGTTTCGCGGTTTATGCCTGGCGAAGAGCTCAGCGACGCGCTGGCCGCCGCACAGCGCTTGCAGACGAAAAATATTGGATCGATTTTCACGCGCCTGGGGGAAAACATAACGGACCACGCCGAAGCGCGAAATGTTACCGAGCATTACCTGGAAGTCTTGCGTTGCGTGCGTCAGGGGAAGCTGGACGCGGAAGTTTCAGTGAAACCCACGCAGCTAGGACTCGATCTGTCTCCCGAGCTGTGCTACGGCAATTTGAAAACCATCATTGAGCAGGAAGATCCGCGGCGCGTGGTGTGGATCGACATGGAAGCCAGCAATTACGTGGACGCCACGTTGGATCTTTACCGGCGCGCGCTCAGTGAGTTTTCCAACGTCGGCGTATGCCTGCAAGCTTACTTGCATCGCACCAAAGACGACCTTGCGAGCCTGCTGCCTCTGAGACCATCGATTCGCCTGGTAAAAGGGGCATACAGCGAGCCTCCTGACATTGCCTTCCCGGAAAAATCGCGCGTGGATGAAAACTATTTCTCGCTCGCCAAGGAAATGCTGCTCGCGAAAAAAGCCGAACCGAAAATCCGCGCGGCCTTTGGAACGCACGATCTGGCGCAGTTGCGGCGCATTTCGGAATTTGCGGCTACCAGCGGCCTTCAGAAGGCCAGCGTGGAAGTGCAGATGCTTTACGGGATCAAGAGCGCTGAACAGGAACGCCTGGCGCGCGAGGGCTATAGTTCAAAAGTGCTGGTGGCCTATGGCAGTCATTGGTATGCGTGGTTTATCCGGCGATTGGCGGAACGGCCGGCAAATTTGTGGTTTGTGGCGAGAAATCTTTTTCATTTGCGCTGAGGATTTACGTAGCGCCAGTTATTGAGTTTTGCAGAAGCGGTTCGCAAATAAAGATGGCTACCAGCAAGTCAAAAGCGCCGCGCGCGGTCATGCCGTCAGTTCCGGCAGCGGCGGTGATGAGCTTTCTCAAAGACACACGAGGGCTGCTGACCTGGACGACCCGCGACTTGGCTGAAACGCTCGACATTCCCGCAAGCGAAGCCGCCAAAGTAATCCCCATAATGGAAATGCAAGGTTACGTCAAAGCCGCGCAAGGCAGCCGCGAATGGTTCACTACTCCTGCGGGGCAAACCGTTTCAGGTTCGAAGCTCCCGCATTACACGCCTGAGCGTGTCGCTACCGCGCTAGCTGGACTGAAGGAACGCATTGCGGCGGCTCGCAAGGATTTCAAATCGCCATTTAAAATTTCCGGTGCTGTAGCGTTTGGTGATTTTCTCAGCGACCGCCCCCGCGTGCAGGCGCCCGACGTGGGAATCGAACTTGTAAAGCGCAAGTCTGAGACAGGCGCGAGGACTGAGGCTAAAGCGCGCTTGGCCTTCCTGAAACAATTGCGGGGCAAAAATGCTCCGCTCACTGTTCGGCCTTACCAGGAATGGATGAGTAAGCGCACGCATCAAAAGCTATTGAGACCCTAGTTGGCGCACCAAAACGAAGTTAGGCACTACGGCGACTGTTATGAGGCGTTTGGACAGTGGGGTGAGACCCATGCTCAGGCTATGCAAATTGGCTATTGCTCAGTCGGAAATGGCCCTTTTGGCTACAAAAAGGCCATGTTAAGATACCCAAACGACCGGAATAGCCCGAGGCCAAATGACCAAGAAACCGAAGACCACCAAACCTGGAGTTGTGCAGAAAATCATCACTCCCCGCGTTCCGCATGAACCGGAAATGGCCGAAATCGCCATTGAAGGCGCCGATCATCTTTATCGCGAGATTCGTATCGAGAATGCCCTCGAGGATGAGAAGGGCAGGAGCGTCAAGTTAAAGGCCGGAGCCCACGTGGAAGTTACCGTCGAAGCCGACTCAAAGGAAACTGCGCCCGCAGCCTAACTCAGATTTTCGTCCACGCGTGGCTGCATCCTTGCTGTCGTCGGTTCTAACCCGTTCCGCAAAGTTTCCCCGCCATCTGGAAATCTCGGTCTTAAGTTGAAGCTCGACTCGACTTGTTGTCGCTCTGTGCCTGACTATCCGGGACGTCTGGAGCTTTCTCACCTTTTTGTTTTGCGTCGGGCTCGCCTTCCGAGGCCGCCGCGTCTTCGATGACTGAATTGATTTCCGCTCCGAACAATAGCGAAGCACCCGACACGTAAAACCACAGTAAAAGAATAATGACTGCGCCGAGGGATCCGTAGGTCGCGCTGTATCGGTCAAAAAAGTGTAGATATATTTTCAATGCAAAGGATGCAGCCAGCCACAAAGCCACCCCGCAGATGGCGCCGGGCGTAATCCAATGCCACTTTTGCTGCTTTACGTCAGGCGCAAAAAAATACACAAGAGCGAAACCAAGCAATATCAGCGCGACGGCGACTGGCCATTGCACTATTTTGATGGCCATCTTCACGATTCCGCCCAAATATGCCTCCGCCGCGGGGCCGCCGGCAAGCACGATGGCTACGGCGGCGATCAACAGAATCGCGACCGCCAGGGTAAGTCCGAGAGCCACCGCGTTTCGTTTAATGAAGGACCGGCTCTCATGAACCTCGTATTCCGCATTCAAAGTGTCCATGATCGCGGACATTCCCGCGGAAGCAGTCCACAGCGAAAAAACTAGCCCTACCGACAATTTTGAACCGGCATGTGCCTGGTTAACTTCGGTGAGAGTTTTTTGTATTAACGTGGAGGCCGAGGTAGGGAGCATGCTGGCCATAAAGTTGAGGACAGCGTCTTGAACGTGCGCCCCCTTCCCGGCCAATACTCCCAATATCGTGATGACACAAATCAGCAAGGGGAACAATGCTAGAAAGAAATAATAGGCCAACTGCGCGGAGCGCCCGAACACGTCGTCTTCGTTGGCTTCTTTCCAGGTGCGCTTCAATACTTCGGTCCAGCTGATGGAGGCAGGTTTAACGATGGCCGGCATAATTGCGTCGCATCCTTGTAGCCGTGCTACCGGCAGTGATTTTGGTTAACGAAAGCCAACTTGGCCCCGTTTACCCAAGCGTACTGCTTGGGATCATCCAGTACCCCTCGAGGGTGATCCATCATGGATTGCAGGTAATGTTTCGTTTATAGGGCTGTAGATGCGGGCGTTCTATACTCAGAGCCTGAGTCCTGACTGAATATGCCCGAGCAATTCTCCTTCAGCGACCTCCGAGAACTCTTTGCCAAAGCAAACGAGGAAAAGTCTGGCGATCGCTTGGCTGGGATCGCCGCCGGATCAGAACGAGAAAGAATTGCTGCCAAGCGCAAGCTCGCGGATTTGTCGCTCGATGAAATCGTGCGGCAGCCCTTGATAGATCCTGACGATGATGATGTAAGTGCCTTGATTCTGGAATCCTTCGATCAGGAATCTTTTATTCCGATTAAAAGCAGCACGGTCGGCGAGTTCCGCGAGTTTCTTCTCGACGATGCGACTGGCGAGGCGGAACTAAAAAGGATTCAACGCGCGATCATCCCTGAAATAGCCGCCGCGGTAACGAAAATCATGAGTAATAAGGATTTGGTTTTAGCCGCGGCCAAGATACGAAACGTTACGCGCTGTAGAAATACCATGGGCGAGCGCGGAGTCTTGGGGATACGCATTCAACCGAATCATCCCACAGACGATATTGCAGGGATTCTGCTTTCCGCTTTTGAGGGCTTGCTGTACGGCTGCGGAGACGCAGTGATCGGTGTGAACCCCGCATCCGACGCTGTAGAGAGCACCGCCGCGATCCTTCGCGCGCTCAGCCGCCTTGTGACTACCTACAAAATACCCACGCAAACATGCTGCCTCGCACACATTTCCACGCAACTGGCCGCGCTGAGCCATGGCGCACCCGTAGATCTTTTGTTCCAATCGGTCGGTGGAACGGAAGCCACCAATCGAAGTTTTGGTATCACTCTGGAAATGTTGTCAGAGGGTCGTGCTCGCGTTATCGAGCACCATCGCGAGCGTCAAGATGTGTCCTGGAAGGGCGAAGAGGTGATGTATTTTGAGACCGGGCAAGGAAGCGCTTTATCCGCGGAAGCTCACTGCGGGATCGACCAGGTCACTTTAGAAGCCCGCGCGTATGGCGTGGCTCGCGCGTTCAGTCCGTTCCTGGTAAACAGCGTTGTTGGATTCATCGGGCCGGAATATCTTTTCGATGAGTGCCAGATCATTCGCGCTGGCCTTGAAGATCACTTCATGGGCAAGCTTCTGGGACTCCCGATGGGGTGCGACGTTTGCTATACCAATCACGCCGAAGCCGACCAAAATTCCGTGGACAATCTTCTTTTGCTGCTGGGAGCCGCGGGCTGCAACTATTTCATGGGGGTCCCCTGCGGCGACGACGTGATGCTCAACTATCAATCCACGAGCTATCACGACGCCATAGCGGTGCGAAGGATCTTCAAGCAGCGTCCGGCTCCTGAATTTTTGATGTGGCTTACAGAGTCAGGAATTTACCGCAATGGCGAACCTGCGAAGCTCGATGAGCCGGCGCGGCGTCAACTGATGAAAGGGTTGGAGTGGTCGCTCGAGGGCACTCAGTAAAATGGACGATCGCCTCAACGGGTTGGTTCCGAATGCCGAGTCGGCCGAGATTGTGCGTCGGACTAGAATGCACACGCCCGCGCGACTTCTCGTCGGCCGCGCGGGAGCTGCGTATCGCACAGAAACCCAGCTTCAATTGCGTGAAGATCACGCCAATGCTCGAGACGCCGTCCGCGCGGAGTTGCACCTGCACACGGCGTTTGACTCCACATTTATCAACGCGTGGAAGCTCTTTGAAGTGAATACGCGCGCGTCCAACAAATTGGAATATCTGGCGCGTCCGGCGCTTGGACGGCAATTCAGCGATGCGTCGCGCGAAGAAATCCTAAAACGATGTTTACCCGGCGCGAACATTCAGGTGGTGATCGGTGACGGGCTATCCGTTCTTGCTATTCAAACACAAGTTCCACAGTTGTTGCCGTTGCTTGTTGAAGGCGCCAGAAAATCCCGTTGGACCATCGGACAGACATTTGTTGTTCGCCATTGCCGAGTCGGAATTCTGAATGAGATTGGCGAACTACTGAAACCGCAGGTCGTTATTCTTTTGATCGGCGAGCGTCCAGGTCTGGCTTCCGCTGAAAGTATGTCGGCATATATGGCATACCAACCGAGCGCTTTGCATTCCGACGCGAATCGAAACCTGATATCCAATATTCATGACCGCGGATTGAGGGCACCGAGCGCAGCTGCTCGCATCCTGAATTTGTCGGGGCAGATGATGACGCTTGGGATCAGCGGCTGCACTTTGAAGGAGCAACAACCTTTGCTCCCGAGCGACACTATTCGCCAAATAGAGTGAAGGTAGTTCTGCTCGACCTTGTCGCAACCATCAGACCTCAACCCTAGTTAGCACACCCGCAGACGTATTTCGACGTTTCGTTAGTCCAGTCGGCGGTTAAAGTGAGAAACATCCCTTTGTGGACAAGCGCTGTAATGCGCATATAATCGGCCCAATTCCACATATCCGCGACGAAAAGCATGTCAACCGCACGATATCCGTGGTCAATCCTGGCAATCGCAGCCATCAGCATCGTTGGAAATTTTTATCTTGGCTACTACCTGCTGTTCGGGCTGGCCGGGGATGGTGTAGACGTAGCGGATAAGTCTGGGCGAGTGATGGTCACTTCCATCTGGGCTCCGCCCGCGGAGCGCGCCGGGTTGCTGGTGGGCGACGTAGTGTTGGAAGTCAACGGGCAGCATATCGGAACCGAGGTTGACTGGCTGGCGCAACGCATGAATTTCCAGCGTGACAAGCCCGTCGCAATTCGTGTGGAGCGTGCAGGACAGCCCGTTGAATTGCAGCTGACTGTTCACGGAAGAGCATGGGATGACTTCGACCGCGCGGCGAAGACTTCGCAGATTATTTTTCTCGCCAATAAGTTCATCACACTAATCATTGGCCTTTTCGTGGTATTCAGCCGGCCGAAGGACCTGGTGTCGCGAATTGGCGGATGGGTGTTAGTGACCATGGCCACGGTGTACGAAGTGTTTCCTTACGGGCTGGCAGCCTCGGTGCGTGCATTACCTTTTGTGCTGGCAATCGGGGTGATGCTGGTGCATGTGAGCGCTGCGATTCGCACGCCGCTCCTGGCGGCATTTTTCTGTTTGTTTCCGAAAACTCTTTTTACCAACCGATGGATATGGGCCGCTTTCGTTGCAGGGCCCGCGTTGGCCGCGGTGTACTCACTGGATCTGTTGGCTCGAACGGTATACAACCCGGAGCATTTGAGTGGGCTCGCGCCCAAGTGGGTGTTAAGCGCATTCGGACTGCAGAGTCTCGTCTATCTGTTAATTGCTGTGGTGGTCGTCCCAGTGAATTACTGGCGCCTGGAATTAGTGACCGACCGCCGGCGATTTCGTGTGGTCTCCTACGGAGCGCTATTAGGAATGGTGTTCTATTTGCCGAGAGTGATTGAGTCGGCGGCGTTTGAAACGAATTCAGTAATGATGCAATTCCTGGAATCGCCGACCGCCAATGTTGTATCCAACCTCGGAGTGTTGATTTTTCCGTTGTCCTTTGCATACGCTATTTTGCGGCAGCGTTTGTTCGATGTGCGGGTCATCATTCGGCGCGGACTGCAGTACGCCATGGCCCGGCGTTTTCTTCTGGCAATACCGATGATGGCGGTAGGATTGTTGACCGTGGACCTGATATTTCATGGAAACCAGCCGCTCTTTGCGGTCTTGAAGTCGCACGGGGCAGTATATGTCGCGGTTTGGGCTCTGGCCGGTTTGGCATACCAGCAACGCAACGTGTGGCTATCGGAGTTGGATCGCAGATTCTTTCGCGACAAATATAATGCGCAAACGCTTTTTAAACAAGTCATGGATGACATTCGTCATGCCGGAAATGTCGAGGAAGTTTCGTCCAGTGTGGTGACTCGTGTGGCGGAGGCGCTGCATGCCGAGTTTTGCGCCTTACTCATGCGGCGGCCTGAGGAATCGTTGTATCGCGTGGTGGCCGCGGCACCAGCAGGTTCGCTGGCGGCTGATTTGCCGGCCACCAACAAATTAATTCCGCTAGTGCGAATGCTGGATCGCTCGGTGCCAATTATGTTGGCCGAGAGTGGCTGGCTGGGACAGCAGTTGCCGCAAGTGGATAAAGATTTTCTGCACAACGCGCGTATCGATTTGCTGGTGCCAGTGACGCTGGCGGAAGGCAACACCGAAGCGCTGATTGTTGTGGGTGCGAAGCGATCCGAGGAACCGTACAGCACTGAAGATACCGGACTCCTGGAAAACGTCGCGAGTGCGGTTGCGCTCTTGCTGATACGCAGCGCCTCCGCGATCCATGGACGTTCGCTTGAGGAATGTCCGTCGTGCGGGACTTGCTACGATACGGGAACTACAAAATGTGGAAAAGATGAATCGCTGCTGACGCTTGTGCCTACTCCTCGTGTGCTGGGCCAGCGATACCGTCTGGAGAAGCGGCTTGGCCAGGGAGGAATGGGGAAAGTGTATCGCGCCACGGACGTCTCCTTGCACCGGACCGTCGCGGTAAAAATGATTCGCGACGAGCTTTTCGCCGACCAAAGCGCCATGGAAAAGTTCCGCCAGGAATCGCGTGTGACCGCGAGTCTTGCGCATCCCAACGTAGTGACCGTTCATGATTTTGGAGTAGACACCAACCAGCGTGTATTCCTGGTCATGGAACTGTTGGAAGGGATTACGCTGCGCGAGGAGTTTCGTCAGAAGACCCGATTGGCACCCGAGCGAACCCTGAAATTGTTTGAAGGCATTTGTGCGGGAATCGGAGCGGCGCACGCCCGGGGACTCGTGCACCGGGACCTGAAACCGGAAAATATCTTTGTATCGAGGCCGAATCTGGTTGATGTCGTGAAAATCACCGACTTTGGAATTGCGAAGACATTGGCAGAATTCGCCAATGACACCAATGCGACAGCCACCGGAGTGTTGGTCGGGACCATGCGTTATATGTCGCCTGAACAACTTCAAGGCAAATCGGTTTCCCCGCGCTGGGACCTATGGGCGCTGGGCGTCATTGCCTACGAAGCCTTGTGTGGAACCGCGCCGTTTACAGGAACCGACTACGCCACGCTGCGCGGCGCGATCCTCGGAGCAGCATTCCCCGAGGTTGCGACGCTAGTCTCGGAAGCTTCCGATAGCTGGCAGCAATTTTTTCTTCGCGCCTTTGCGCCATTAGAGGAGGAGAGGCCGCAAAGCGTAGAAGTGTTTTGGCAAGAGCTGAAATTATGCTTGGGATGAAACGCCGCAGCATTTGAAGCAAAACCTGTGGGATTTTCTCTCGCGTCGCTTACTTCACTTCTCTCGGACTATTGCGTTCGTGCTTGGCGGTAGCCATCCAGTGTCCAGGAATCCTGGCCTTCGTCATGGCGCAGCACGTAGAAGTTTCCGTCATCGGCTCGCACTCGAAAATAGGTGGCGTCGGGCGAGTACCATTGGTCGTCGAGTTCCTGAACAAGGTATTCTTTATCGCGGATAATAAAACGTGACGGACGTTGGTCAGCACGATGGCCCGAATAACAGTGCACGACAATTTCGCTCATACCGCCGTCCCGGAAATAATCTTCATCATAACTGAATCGGAGTACCACCCTGAAAATCGCCAGTTGGAACGTTAATTCGATACGCGCAAGGATCGATCATGTCACCGCATGGCTCACCGCCAACGCGCCGGACGTCCTGCTCCTGCAGGAATTGAAAGGGGCGGAATTCCCGGAGGCCGCGTTCAAGCAGATGGGCTACGAAAGCGTCGCGGTTACGCAGAAAGCCTACAACGGCGTCGCGATCCTCTCGCGCCTGCCCATCGAGACCATCAACAAGGCGCTGGCCGGCGACGAAGCCGACAGTCACGCGCGATTTCTGGAAACCACCATCGCCGACACGCGCATCGTGAATATTTATCTCCCCAATGGGAATCCGCCGAGCAGCATCAATTTCGCGTACAAGCTGGCCTGGATGGATCGTTTGATTAACGAGATGGTCGCCTGGAAGAAGAAAAATGTACCGGTGATCATCGGCGGTGACTTCAACGTGATTCCCGAAGACATCGACTGCCACAAGCCTTCGTCATGGATGCACGACGCGCTGTTTCAGCCGGAACCGCGGGCCCGCTATCGCGCCATGCTCAATCTTGGATACACGGATGCATTCCGAACGCTGCATCCCGGCGAAACCGGCCAGTTCAGCTTTTGGGATTATTTCCGGCAAGCCTTCGCGAATAATCGCGGCATCCGCATCGACCATTTCCTGCTGTCACCGCAACTCGCAAAAAAGCTGGCCTCTTGCGAGATCGACAAAGGTCCGCGCGCCAAAGAGAAGCCTTCCGATCACGCCCCAATCATCGTTGAACTACGCTGAAGCGCCTGCCGCTCTCTTAACGCGGCCTGTTTCGTTAGACCTGCCCCCACTTTCACATTTAGCGATAAATTTCCCTGCGATGTCCGACGCGGAGGACCAGCACGACCAGGCGGTCATCTTCGATCTTGCAGATCAACCGGTAATCACCCACGCGGTATTTCCAGAACTCCCCAAGCCTTGAGCCGTGCAACGCTTCTCCGAGGCTGCGAGGATCATCGAGCTTGGCTACTCGTTGATGGAGGAACTTCAGGATGCGCTTGGCCTGCTGCGCGTCGAGTTTGCCGAGTTCCCGGTCCACTGACTCTGACAGCTCAACGTTGTGAGGCACGCCGCTTCATCACTTCCTTCAAGGGAATGGTTTTTTCTTCATCGCTGCGGACCCTTTCCAACGCGCGTTCGGCCAGATATAGGTCCTCGATATCCTCGAGGTGCTCGAGAATGGCTTCACGGACATAGTAGGTCTTGGTGCGGCCAGTGCGCCGGGCGAGCTTCTCCAGGCGTTTTTCAATGGACTGCGGAAGTCGAATGGCTAGCATAATGCCTCGCTATACAAGTATAGCGCACTCGTTTGTTGGATGAAAATGTCGGGACATGGGACGTTTCCAGTTTCTCATCGGAGGTATGTAACCGGAGGCTATCGCCCCCCTCGGTTGTCCCCGACGGGTAACCGCCGTGCCGAAGCCCATGAACGGGCTTTCAATTTATGATCATAGTGCAGGGTCGTCGTGTTTTTGCCGTCCACGATGATTCAACTTTTTCCATGAGCAAGGTTCCTCCGGGTTTGCAGTGATATCCGCAAAAGTACCAGTACTTTAGAACTGCGAATTGATGCTTTTTGTCGAAGATAATTTCTGATAACGCTAGAAATCCGTAATCCGAAGCGATGCTCCCTCCAATTTTTGCCGTATCTTCCTTTGTCGTGTCGGCCTTGGAATTAAGTACTGCCTCTTTTTGCTCTAGGATCACGGCTTGTTCATTCGGATCAACGAGAAGAAGATTCCTGCCATTGGTAATTTGCACCGTGAATCGATGTAAAACCTTGCGCGCCTTCGCTTGACCTTCCAAGTCGAGCCCTTGAACACACGCACTTTCATCAGGAAGGTCTGAGGGAACGAAGGGAGCCGTTTGATTCGCGAGTCTTCCAAAATGCAATGCTGAAAACTCATCTGAGAAATCGCTGTATACCCGAACTTGTTCCGGCGTGAGCGGAAATGCGGATACGTGAGGTTGGTCTTTCGACCGGCACCCAAGGGTCGTCACTAGCGCACAAATAATAGTAAATACCAAAAACTGCGCTATCAATTTATCTTTCTCTATGCGGTCATGTGGGCACCGAACTTCCACTATTCATCTCAATTCGAGCGTTTAATGGCGGTTGGGGTCATAGGTGAAATCTACCAGGCCGTCGCGGTAGTCAATCTTAATGTCGAGCAGGCTCAGCATCTCGAAGCCGAGAATGCCGGAAGTTTCCGTACCAATTGCGTCGCTAATGTGGTTAAGGTCGAAAGCGATCAGATTCTGATTCTCCTGGCGCAGATGGCCAAACTGGATCACTGCTTTATCAGCGCTGTAAACATTCTTCACTGTGCCGCTAAGACCTTTAACGGTCATGCGCGGATCATCGTGCACCTTAGTGACCTCGCTAGCTGCACTCGGCGAAATCAAATTTGAAGAAGCTCCCGTGTCGATCAGGAATAGTTTGACCGGCGTATTGCCGATGAGCGTGGGCACCAGCAAATTATGTCCGAAGCGATAGACCGGCGTGTAGGACTTCATTTCGGGTGCGATGTAGCGATCCTGCGGTCCAGAATGCGCAGACGCGGCGGTCTTCTTCGGATCTACAGCGGGTTTTTCCCCGGGATTTTCTGCCGGCGCGTTGGAGTCCTCTCGCTCCGTCTGCAGCGTGATCTTACTGGCAGCTTCGTCGGGACGCTTGGGCAACTCACTCAGATGTAGCTTCTCGCGAGGAAAATCAAGTTCGACCAGGAAGGCGGCGAAAACATCGGCGCCGATCAAGCCGTCCTCTCCGGTAACCGAGCGTTGCTCGAGGACGTCGACCGGACAATCACGAAACTCGAGGTCACCAATCTTTAAAGAATTCGCCAGTCCCCGATAACCGCTTTTGCCGCCTTTGTCCCCGATGCCGCGGATATCCGTGTCGGAAAGCCTGGTCACGCCGGCTTTCTCTGCCAGGTTGCGGTTGATCAAGATTCCTGATGCCCCGGTATCCAACAGTAGGTTGGATTTCGCGCCATTCACCTGGACGGAAAGCCCGTAGCCTCGCAAGCGGGTCGGACCAACCAGCAGGCGAATCAGTTTCGCTTCGGTCGTAGCGGTGTTGCTGACCAAATGGCATGCAGCTCGTGAATCGTTGGCCCTGGCCTTCAAGTATTCGAGGTAGTGCTGCATGCCGGCACGCGTTTCGGCATCGTCGTTCGTGTCGCCGGCGAGATATTGTTCCAGATACTTGATTCTTTCGGCGGCGCTCAATTTCCCAACCCAGGCCCTGCGTATTTCGGGGTCGTTTGGATCTAATCGGTGGGCCTCGTCGATTAGCGTCCAGCCACTTTTGTACATGGAAATCGCCCAACGCACTCGAGCCAGTCCCAGATACGCGCGAGCATCCGGATGCCCCGACTTGATTACGTTGACCCATTCGAGTTCTGCTGGAGAAATCTTTCCTTGCCGAAAGTACACTTCGCCCAACGCAACCCGCACCACCGGCGAATCGGCCACCTGCAATGCTTTGGTGATCGTGTCGGAAGCTTGCTTCACATCTTTTTTCTTCAGGTACACGCGGGTGAGGCCGGCGTAGGCCTCAGCTGAGTTTGGCTGTTCCTGGAGCAGTTGCTGGTACTTCTGGATGGCGTGGTCGAAATCGCCCTTGAGATAGAATTCCTTGGCCTCGCGCAAAAGGTCTGGCTTCACTTCGGGCGCGATATTTTGGACGTGACTCGACTCCGTATTCGAGGGCGCCGGAGTAGGAACCTGGGCGCTACCCAGACACACGTATAAAAACGTGAGTAGCACCGTCAGTGAGATCAAGGTCTTCAAGGAGCGGTACATTACATCAATTATGTCCACACGTGGTATATAGCCAAGTATAAATTCCGAAGTGGTAACTCTGCAGCCAACCTATTCATTACGGAGAAACACCTTGGGCAGGGAAGGCAAAAACGTCATAAATTACAGAGGAAAAATGGTCGGGACGACTGGATTCGAACCAGCGACCTCACCCACCCCAAGGGTGCGCGATACCAGGCTTCGCTACGTCCCGACCGGTTGGAAATGATTTGTCGTAGCCCGGGAGCTCAAGGCTATCATCGGCCTTCGAGAAGCGTCAAGAAAGCGCGCAGCGTATCGCGAAGATCCAGCAACATTTTTCGGCTGAGAATTTGCGGTGTGTCTTCTGCAGGCGGAAAGCCGCCGCCCGCTCCATTGTCCATGCCCGCTTGTTCGCGCAAGTGCCGTCGTGCGCCTTCGGTGGTGAAGCCTTCGTCGTACAGCAGGCGCTTGATCTTGAAGACCATATCCAGATCTTCCTGGCGGTACAGCCGGTGCCCGCTGGGACTCTTCACCGGATCGAGCATGGGAAATTCGCTCTCCCAATAACGCAACACGAATGGCTTTACGTCCGTAAGGCGGCTCACCTCGCCGATGCGGTAATAGCCCTCTTCGGAATTTTCTGAAGCACTTTGCGTGGCTGTGCCGTTGGTAGACATGGCTAGTTCATCCAAATAAGTATGCGAATCAAGGGCGGTAACTCCTCATCCTAAGCCAAATTGCGCGGTTGTCAACGATTCGTCGCGCCGTCTCCATAGATGCGCGCACGACTAACAGCACTAGCCACGCCCTTCGACGACAAATTCGAAGTCGCCGACCATTCAGCCGCAATCAGATCGGGCTGGCTACGACGAATGCCATATAATGACCGACCAATGGCCCTCGAGTCAGGCACAAAACTTGGTCCGTACGAGATTCAGTCTCCGCTGGGCGCGGGCGGAATGGGCGAGGTGTATCGGGCCCGAGACACCCGCCTGGATCGCATCGTAGCAATCAAGATTCTCGCTTCCCATCTTTCTTCTTCGCCGGAACTGAAGCAGCGCATGGAACGCGAGGCCCGGGCCATCTCTTCCCTGAACCATCCGCACATTTGCCAGCTCTACGACATTGGCTCGCAGAACAGCACTGGTTATCTGGTGATGGAGTTTCTGGAAGGGGAAACTCTGGCGGATCGCCTTCGTAAAGGTGCTTTGCCACTGAACGAAACTTTAAGGATTGGGATTGCTGTCGCTGAAGCGCTTACAGTGGCGCACCGGCAGGGGATTGTGCATCGTGATTTGAAGCCAGGGAACATCATGCTGACGAAAGGTGGCGCAAAGCTGATGGATTTTGGCTTGGCCAAATCAGCTAGTGCCGACTTGCCCGCAGGAACATCGAACGCACCGCTTTTGTCTGCCGCCCAGACGATTAGCGAAGCCAGTCCTTTTTCTCCTCTGACGACCGCCGGCACCATGATCGGAACCATCCAGTACATGTCTCCGGAGCAAATTCAAGGCAAAGAGGCGGATGCGAGATCGGACCTGTTTGCGTTCGGCGCCATTCTGTATGAAATGATTACTGGCGCACGGCCGTTTGGCGGCAAGAGCCAGATCAGCGTGGCCAGCGCGATTCTCGAAAAAGAACCGGAACCAATTTCTGCCGTCCAACCACTCACGCCGCCAGCGCTTGAGCACATCGTTACCGCGTGCCTGGCGAAGAATCCTGATGACCGTCTTCAAACAGCGCATGACATTGCGCTGCAGTTGAAGTGGATCGCCCAAAACAAAACAGCGGCCGTCAGTTCACACGAGGAAAAGGGAAACAGCCGCGAGCGACTCGCCTGGCTGACTGCAGGCCTTCTTGCTCTGGTGCTAATCGCCGCATTCCTTTGGTGGCATCAATCGAAAGGCCCGGAGCGGGCAACATATTTTTCTGCGCCACTGCCTTTCGCGGCTCGCGACGTATCTGTATCTCCCAACGGCCATACCGTGGCGGTTGTTGGTCATCGAGAATCGGAACGAAATAACGTCATCTGGATTTACGAGCCGGGATCGCCGGAAGCGACCACCCTTTCTAACACCGAGGGCGCGAGTTTTCCGTTCTGGTCTCCAGATGGTCAATCGCTCGGCTTCTTTGCGGACGGAAAATTGAAAAAGTTAAATCTGGCTAACGGGACCGTGCAGGTGTTGTGCGAAGCGCCCAACGGCCGGGGTGGCTCCTGGAACAAGGATGGCGTCATCCTTTTTACGCCGTCTGGAACGCTAGGCGTCGGCCTCTTCAGTATTTCAGCTTCGGGCGGAACGCCTAGCCAAATCAATGTTCCAGACAAAACTTTGAACGAAGACAGCAACCGCTGGCCGGTATTTCTGCCGGACGGAATCCACTATCTGTATTCTGCGGTTAATCTTTCCAGCTCCCGAAAAGAACTCCATTCCATCTATATAGGCTCGCTGAATTCAAACGAGAAGCGCTTTGTGGCGAAAGCAAAAGGCAATACCGCTTATGCTGCCCCGGGGAACCTGCTTTTTTATCGGGATCAGACCCTTTTCGCACAACGTTTCGACACAAAAAACTTCGAACTGGCGGGAGAAGCCATTCCCATCCTCACCGATGTTCAATTCTTCCCGCGGATTGCTAAAGCAGTATTTGCCGCCTCGAATACCGGGTTGCTGGTGGCCGAAAGAAATGCGGATTCCGGCGCCTCGCAAGTTCTGTGGTTTGACCGCAAAGGTCAACAGATTGGCGTGGCGCTGAATCCCGGAATCTACGGCAACATAATGCTAGCCCCCAATGGCAAAATGCTGGCGTCGGATACCACAGATCCTTCCAACCAGAATACGAATGTTTGGACTTACGATCTTGAAACCCGTAGTGAAAAACGGCTGACGTTTGATGCGTCGTTTGACGCACTGCCGATCTGGAGTCCGGATGGAGGGCACATCGTTTTTGCGTCCAATCGTGAGCACAAGTTCGAGTTGTATTTGAAGGACAGCAACGGAGCAAACGACGAAAAGGTCATCGCAAAGGGTGCAGTTGATGCATTTCCGACGGACTGGTCGCGCGATGGAAGATATGTGATTTACCAGAGTGGTTCGGAGTTGTGGTTTATGACCATGCCGGAACTCCGAGCCGTTCAATTTCTCAAAAGGAACTCCACATTGAAAGACGGCCGTTTTTCACCAGATGGAAAGTGGCTGGCGTACTCCTCCAACGAAAGTGGACGATGGGAAATTTATGTAACTTCTTTTCCTGAGGGGCATGGGAGGTGGCAAGTATCAACGGTGGGTGGCGATCAGGCGCGATGGCGAGGTGACGGAAAAGAACTTTTCTACCTTTCCGGGGACAGCAATATTATGGCTGTGCCGGTAAAAACGGGGGCCAATTTTGACGCGGGCACTCCGGTGGCACTTTTCCAAGCCAATCCACGGGAAATGATTGCCACCAGCGAACAATTCGCTTATGACGTGAGCAGTGATGGCCAGAAATTCCTCATCAACACGCAAATCAAAACGGCAATGACACCAATGTCGGTAATCCTGAATTGGAACGACAAATCAAAATGACACTCTCGGTGCGAGGCCGTTAACGGATCGACCTCGGGCTGAGTAGGTGGCACGTGGTCTGATCGTGACAAAGTCGAAGGGCGGGTATTTCTCTTGTCTTTTTCTATTTCTAATCGGCTGCGGCTAGCGAGGGACGTGCGCTGCCGTCCGGGATCGGCTGTCCGTTGTATGCATTTTTGAAGCGGATTCGGACCAGCCAGAAAATCAGCAAAATTAGGGGAAGTACGCTGAGAAGTAAATACAGGCTTAGGCTAAATAAAGCCCGAGGAAGGTGCTGGCCGATTCCTACTGTCGAAAGCAACCGCAGCGGGCGGTTATTGGGCCCCATGAAAAAAGACCCGGCTGCGATGAACAGCCCGAAGCACATGCGCCAGAGATGCCGCGCGATGCGCTTGGTTCCGGAAACACCGCCGCGCACCAGCATGCGTACGTCCCCTGCCCCGGCCAGCAGCATCACCGAACCCATGAAAAAGGTCATGCCAACAGGAACTCCGTCTGGTGAGCCCTCTCCGCTGTGCACGATTTTAATTCCATTCATCCAAGTGAGAATGCCGAGCACCAAGGGAATCAGTAGCACAATCCAATCAGAGCGACTCGTTTCACCATCTCGACGCCTGGCGGTCAGCCACGCCGTTCCGATCAGATAGAAGGTTAGAATCCCGCCGCCGATGTTACTGGGTTGGTGCCTCACGATGGCAAGGTACACCGCGCCGACGGCCATGGTGAGCATGGACGCAACAAAGACCTTACCCGCGAGCACATGGCGGGAAGATCCTTTGCGAAAAGACATTGCAGCGGTCCCGGACAGCAACCCTACGGTCCCTGCGCAAATATGACCAACGAGTATGGGCGAATAGGACATCAGCCCTTCTGGAGATATATACGTGGCCGGAGCCCAGTTGTTTCACCGGGTAACATTGCCTCTTACTTACAAGAGTCAGCAGATGTGGGTCAACTCTATTAGTCGCCAACTAGACATTTGTGCAGCTCGCTTTGGGCCGATTCCAGTTCTTCAACGAATACGTTATCAATATGTAGAGTTGGTTGGAGCCGCATCCTCATTCTCGAAATATGTTAAGTTTCCGGGAACACATTACAACATCGCTCCGTGATTGAGGTGCTGTGAATATCGTTCTGAATGAAACGGAAGCCAGGGTACTCGGGGCGCTGCTGGAAAAAGAAATCACCACTCCGGATTATTACCCGCTTTCCCTCAACTCCCTGGTCAACGCGTGCAACCAGAAATCCAATCGCGATCCGGTGATGAACCTTGGCGAAGACTCCGTTCGCGATGCCTTGCGCACACTACATGACAATTCTCTGGCTCGTTCGGTCAGCGCCGCGGATGGCCGCGTCACCAAGTACGAACACCGTCTACAGGAGGCCTTCAACTTCGATCGCCGCGAAGCGGCTTTATTCTGCGAGTTGCTGCTTCGCGGCCCGCAAACACCGGGCGAGTTGCGGACGCGTGCCGAGCGTATGCATCCCTTTGACGATTTGAACGAAGCGCAGTCGGCGCTGCAGCGATTGATGAACCGAGAGCCACCACTCGTTAAGGTGCTGGCCAGGCAGCCCGGCATGAAGGAATCGCGCTACATGCATTTGTTGTCGGGTGATGCGAAACCCGTCAGCCCGAGGGCTGAACGCGAAGTCCCCGCGGCGCTGGAACAGGAAAAAATGGAGGGGCTTTCTCGCTTGTCCTCAGAAGTGGCCGAACTTCGAAAGGACATCGCAGATCTAAAGCAGCAATTCGCAGCGTTCCGGAAACAGTTCGAGTAGGCGCGCGCTGCTGGGTTGACGAAGCGCGAGACGCAACCACTTCTAGTCCGCGCCTGCGTACCCAAACGTGCCACTCGGCGCGGCGATACTGGTCCAGTTCTTTTTCGCAGGCGCGTGAAGTCGATCGGACTATGGTGCTGTACTAATCGCGGAGATTCAACGTCGCCTTGGCACTGTCTGTCACTTTATTCCATTCGGGGTCGACCGCGGCGTCGGCGGTGTATTGGTCGTGCCAGTTCCACCATTTGTACGGCTGACTTTGGGGGTAGCCCTCCGGCGAATCCTCCCACGTCTCCTGGCGCCCGAGCGGTGTAGCGTCAAGATAGCTCCAGATGCTGCCCATGGCCTCGTCGCCGCGGCTGTTGATGAAATAAGTGCGAAACACACGCTCGCCGTCGCGGAAGAACACGTTGTGGCCGTGCCACTCATCCACGCCAAAGTCTTTGTCGAAGCTGTCGGTGATGGTGTACCACGGCATCTCCCAGTCCATTCGTGCTTTCAGGCGCTGGATGTCTGCCTGGGGCGCACGCGAAGCGTATGCGAGTGTCGTGTTGCGAGCGTTCAGGTGCGCGAGGTGCGAGACCTGGTCGGCTCCGAGCGAGCACCCGCGGCAGGCATGATCAGGCCAGCCGTGCACGCCGGGCTCGAAGAAGGCGCGGTACAAGACCAGCTGAGGCCGGCCCTCAAATAGATCGAGCAGGTTGACCTTCCCCTGAGGTCCGTCAAACTCGTACTTTTTTTCCACCGCCATCCAGGGCATGCGCCGGCGTTCCGCGGCCAGCGCGTCGCGAGACCGGGTGAGCGCCTTCTCTTTTTCCAGGAGCTTCTCTCGCGCTGCCTCCCATTCCTGAGCCGAAACGACCGGTGGAATCTTCATTGCTTCAAGGTTTTTCCGTTGCTCCATCTCTTTCTTGCTGCCTGTTGCCATTTTATTTCTCCTTGATTTTTTGAAACAGACCGAGACCACTCGCCCTGAAAAAATTTCTTAATTTGCCGATGTACACCGCCAGAATTCCTCCCGTGGAGCCCGCTCCGGCGGCCATCACTGCTGCGCTCGCGATGCATGCTGGACACATATTCCCTCCGCTGAACTTCCAAGTTGTCCGCGCCTCAGTGGGGCCGCGGCGTTTCCGCGCGCTTCCGCATAAGGTCGTGCAAGTGCGCCCAGCCATTCTTGGCGTTTCTGTACTCCTCCAGAACCAGGCCAAACGCCTGGTGCCGAAATGTAATGATCGTCACGCTGCCGGATTCCTTCAGCCGATATTGAAGGTTGTTGATTACGGGATTGGACATAAAGAGTGGCCCGCAAATTTCCAGCAGCGTGGGCCGCTTGATGGCCTGCACCGTTCCCCAGTAATGGCCGTTGTTGTCTCCCAGGTCGCGATACCATCGGCCGCCAGGCCATGCTTCCAGCTTCATAGGCATCGGCTTGTCCGCTTGCGTCTCGTTGTATGGTCCAAGCTGATCCAACAGCGCGGCAAATGTCACCTCTATGGACGCACGGACTTTGATCTCTTCTTCAATATGGATGGTGGTCGTTTCCAGTGATAGTGCCGGTGAACTCACGATTTTCTCCTCGTTTGAGATTCCAAAAGATTAGTGCTGCTGTCCATTTCGGCTTCGGCCCGTTCCTTGATTCGCAGTAGCTGATGTTTCCACAGCCGTTCAAAGGTGCTAGTCCATTCGTGCAACGGGCGGATCGCCATAGCATTCACCTTGTAAAGCATCTGCCGGCCCTCCCTCCGGACTTCCACCAGGCCAACACCTTTCAAAACTTTCAGGTGCTTGGAAACCGACGGTTGCTCCATCTCCATGGCGTACACAATCTCGCTGACGGACCGCTCCTGCAGCGCCAGATAGTTCAGGATGTCCCGCCGCCGCGGTTCCGCTATCGCATTGAAGGCGTCTGAAGTTGTGGCTGCCCTGGCCATGGGTTCAATATATTCCCATATAGGAATATGTCAAGTTCTTTTTTAACCCTTTCCCCCAGCGGTTTTCCTCGGCTGCGGGCCGCTCAAAACGGGTTTCGTCGAAAATTCGCTTAGAATTTAGAAGGAATCAAGGTCAGACTCAGAGGCCTGAAATGTTGCACAAAGCGAAACTCGCCGCCCTCGATGATCTGGAATCGATTTTCAACTTAATGCAGCGCATGCAGCTCGATGAACCTTGGTCCGAACCGTTCGACGAATCCATCGTTCGAAGCAATCTCGCTGAACTGCTGCAAAACCCAGTCTACGGGCTTATTTATTTAATACCGGACGCAGGCCGTGCGGTCGCCTACTTGGTTATCTGTTTTGACTACAGCCTGGAATATCGCGGCAAAGGAGCGTGGGTCGATGAACTCTTCGTCGCACCGGAGCATCGCCAACAGGGAATTGGCGCGTACCTTCTCGATTTAGCTGAATCGGCTTCCCGCGAACACGGTGCACAATTTCTTCACCTTGAAGTCAGCCACGGAAATCGTGCCATCGAACTTTATCGCCGCAGAGGTTTCGCGGACCACAACCGCTACCTCATGACGAAACAGTTGCAGCCGACGTGCGTGAACGGAATTGAAAACAAATGACCGCATCAACGCCTAATTCGAACCTCGGCCGTCATGTGTTTGGAATAGCGGCTTTGGCCTTCGGCCTAATCACGCTGGCCTGGCACGATAACAGCGATGGGCAGTATGTGCGTTACATTGTCTACGCCGCCGCCGCCGCCATGATCTTCGGTGGCGCCGCGATGCAGTTCGGTCGGACCGCGAAAGCGGGCGCAGCAGTTCTTGCCGCGGCTAATCTTGTCTCCGTCCTAGTGTGCGTGCCGGGAATCGTCGCCGCACCGCGGATCTACAATAGCTGGGGCAATTTCTTCGAGCAGTTTTCTCTCTTGAGCGGAGCGGCGATCGTTTATGCGCGCTGGTCATCAACATGGCCGCCGGAAACGCTTACTCGGATCGGCCGCGTGCTGTTGGGCATTTGTGCCGCTTCGTTTGCCCTCGAACAGGCGTTTTATCTTAACGCTACCGCTAGCCTTGTTCCGAAATGGATTCCGCCCACTCAGATGTTTTGGGCGGTAACTACGACTGTTTTTTTCGCGCTTGGCGCTGTGGCTCTTCTTGCCAATCGCATGGCACTTCTCGCGAGTCACTTACTCGCAATAATGGTTGTGAGTTTTGGGCTACTCGTGTGGGTCCCGTTGATTCTTTCGAATCCGCACAGTCATACGAATTGGAGCGAAATTGCCGAGACCTTGGAGATTGCCGGCGCGCTATGGATTCTCGCTGATCTCCTTGGCGAGCATAGTGCCGCGCTGTAGAACGAGCTTCACTTCGCCACCTCGGGGGGGTGTCTTACCGAAACAGTCGTTTTCTTATTTGGCACGCAAGACGAGGTAGGTGATGTCGTCCGATTGCCGCGTTGCTCCCACAAACTCATCCACAGGTTTCATCAGGAATTGCAGACTCTCTTGAGCATTCATCATCGGCAATGCCCGAATGACGCTGCTCCAGCGATCGTTACCGAATTCTTCATATTGTTCGTTGAACGCTTCGATTACCCCATCCGTATAAAAAATCAAAGCGTCGCCAGGCCGCAATTCGACAGAACCTGTCTCGTAGCTGATGGGGCAATAAATTCCGAGCGGCATTCCTCCTGTTTCAAGTTTTTCAAGTGTGCCGTCCGAGCGTCGAAGAATCGGCGCATTGTGACCGGCGTTGACGTAGCTAAGACGCCGCGTCTGCGGATCGTATTCGGAAAGAACCGCGGTCGTAAACCGCTGCCCACCCTGACTGTGCGCGCACGCATAGCGATTGAGGCGCGCCACGAGGTCCACCAGCGGCGCGCCTTCGCCCGCGATAGTTCGCAGGCTGGCTTGCAGCGTGGCCATCAACAGCGCGGCAGGAATGCTCTTGCCCACCACGTCCGCGATGACCACCATCAGCTTGCTCCCGGGCTCATCGGGATTCGGGAAAAAAGCGTCGTAATAATCGCCCGCAACAGAGTTTTGCGGCCGGGTGGTAAAAGCAATCTCGGCTCCCGGAACTTCCGGAGGATACGCGGGAACCAGCCAGGATTGAATCTCCCGCGCGATTTCCAGGTCGCGCTTCATCGTCACCTTGTCAGCCAGTTCGAATAACAGCAGAACAAAAAGAAGTATCCCGCCGAACTGTTCGTAGTGGGTCAGAAGCAGCACCAGCGCCATCAGCAGAAGAACCCGCCGTACGGGCGTCAACTTGAGCAGCAGAACCCAGAAGAATTGTTTGCCGACATGTAGCGGCCGCCGCCAACGGGGGAGCTCGCGAATCTTTTCCCAGTCGACGTCGCGTCGATAGAAGCCATAACCAGCGCGAGCGTCGGCGGCAAATAGCCTCCAGAGATCGTCGATCGCGCGGCCTTCGCTGACGCGCTGCCAGAAGTTTCTCACGCGGCCCTTAAAGCCGACGCGGACATTTGCTGTGGATGGCTGGGAGACAGAACTCATCGTAAGAGAAACTCAAGAGGAGCATATGAAGCCGTGAAGACTTTGTCGAGGACGGAGATCCCAGAAGCAACCACTCGCACTTTAGTTCTCGGCGTCGCCGTGTTTGTCCTGGCGCTTGCGGAGGCGTTGGATGAAACGAATAGGAGTGCCAACGAAATCAAATTTCGCGCGTATTTGATTTTCCAGGAAGCGTTCATAGCTGAAGTGCAGGGGATTTTTCTGGTTGGTGAACATCAGAAATGTCGGCGGAGCAATTTTGGCTTGCGTCATGTAATAGATGCGCACCGGCCGCGCCTTCGGGGTAGTGCCGCGCTGCAGATCGACTTCTTCCTTGAGCCAACGATTCAGCTCCGGCGTGGAAATCTTGCGGCGGCGCGCGTTCCAACATTGATTGATGAGCGGCCACAATTTTTCCACGCGCTCGCCGGTGCTGGCCGAAAGAAAAACGATGGGCGCGTAGCTGAGAAATTTTAATTTGCCACGAATCATTTTCTCGTATTCGAAGAGCAATCGGCCAATCTCGAAGTCCTCAGGCCGGTGTTGCTCGCCCGGCGCTCTGCGCGATCTACCTTTAGCGCTCGCCGCGTCGCGCGCTTCCGCGCTGCGGGCAGCTTTTACCGCCAGGTCCCATTTATTTATTACGATCACTACCGAGCGGTTGGATTGCTCCGCGTAGTTGGCAATCTGTGCGTCGCCCTGAGTTACGCCCTGCTCACCGTCAACCACCAGAAGCGCGACGTCGCAGCGCTCCAATCCGCGCCGCGCCATCACCACGCTGAGCTTTTCGGCCACCAGCGTAGTCTTACCTTTTCGCCGGATGCCCGCGGTATCCACGAAGCGGTACGTGTGATCTTCGCGGACCACTTCAGTGTCCACGTTATCCATCGTCGTTCCCGGAATCGGCGACACGATGGAGCGTTCCTCGCCCGCCAGGCGATTCAGCAGCGTGGATTTGCCCACGTTCGGCCGCCCAATAATCGCCACCTCAATTACGTCCGGCCGCTTTTCTTCCTCGACCGATTCAACTACTTCCACTTGCCCCAGCGCCGCGTCCAGCAAATCGTCGATTCCCGTGCCGTGCTCTGCCGCGATGGGAAACACCGGCACACCCATGGAATGAAAACTCGCGATATTTGCTTCCTGCGAACGCGCATCCACCTTGTTCGCGGCAATCACAAATGGTTTGCCGGTAGTGCGCAGCAGCCGGGCGAGTTCCTGATCCAACGGCGTAATTCCCGCATGCGTATCGACCACCAGCACAAGCAACGCAGCGTTATCGATCGCCACTCGCGCCTGCCGCAAAATTTCCTGCGGGATCAGGGCTTTGTCATCGGGAACGAGGCCGCCGGTATCTACAATTTCCAGCGCCCGCCCGCGCCAGTCGGCTTTGCCGTAGATGCGATCGCGCGTGATTCCCGGCTCGTCGGTGACAATCGCACGCCGCGTACCGGTCAAGCGATTAAACAACGTGGATTTGCCCACATTGGGACGCCCCACAATTACAAGCGATGGTAAATTTTGTGTCATGAAAAATTTTGTGTCATGAAAAACGGACGCGGCCCATTCAAATAAATTTGTCGCGCGCATGGATCGCGCAAAACCGCAGCAGGACGTGCATCAACTGTACCGCATCGCCGCGTCAGTCCTCGCTCGTCGAACGGCGTGCAACGCTGCGCAGGTTCGAAATCCTTGCCGAATCGAAGAAGAGAGCGAGAGAATGATCGTGAACATGGCCTAAGCAAACTATCGCGGCGGCCCTCCAAATTCAACTGGGTCAATGAGAATCGAGTTTTTGGTAGGCACAGGTCGAAGCGACGCTGTCTCCAACGGCACTCCCGGCGAGTTCCGCGTCCGTGTCCGAGAAGTCGGCGAGCCTTTCAAGTGCGCTCCGGTCTCGAATGACAAGCCCGGAACGTTTCCAGTCCACTACGCATCTCCTCCGCAACCGGGACAGGAGTCGAGCCACGGTCTCTCGAGAGAGCCCAACCATCTGTGCGAGGGTTTCCTGACTGAGACCCAGTTTGGGAGCTGCTCCTTCACTGGAGCTTGGATTTTGATCGAGCAATCCGAGGAGGCAGCGGGCAAGCTTTTGCACACCGGACTGGGACAGATCGACAGCCCTCATTTTGCCCAGGATGAAATAGCAGGTCTCGCTCACTAATCGCGCCGCTTGGCGCGCAACTGTCGCGTCGCCGCGCATTTCTCTGACGAGTTCCAGGCGAGGCACAAAAAAAACCTTGGTTGACGTCTGCACTTCCGCAGTGGTCGGATGGGTACGTCCCAAGATGGCGGCCGCCAGCCCGAGGATCGTGCCTGGACCAAAGATACCAAGTACTAGCGTCTTTCCCTGCGCGGAATTGACGGAAAGCTTGGCGCGTCCTTCCAAGACGACATAGACACCGGTGGTTTTTTCTCCCTCCTGGTATAGGATCGCCCCCTTGGAAAATGATGTCCCAATGTTCGACGCCCTGAGCTTCGCCAAGTAGTGCTCATTCAAACGAGCGGGAAATGGGTACCGGGCACTCAGATGTCCCAGCGGATCGATGACCGGCTCTCCGAACAGAGTTCCTGACTTTCTTCTGCGAAAGCGCCGCTGCTTGGAGCGTCTCTGCATGGCTCCTCCTCTGCATGTAAGTTTCTCATGCTCGTCTCATGAATCGCCATAATCTTCATGACGTCCAATTGTGATTGCCTAAAGTGGACAGACACTGTTCGTGTCTGTCTCAAGGATTTCGGTGCTCTCCAGGTCGGACCGTTCAGATTGCCGAAACGAGTGATGTGCAGTGAACTGTGACGCGGGTCACTGCATTTAGAAGTTGACATCGCAGATACTGTCGTACGTTTTCAGATACTCAAAGGGGTGGTGTCCTAAAATGGGACCACAACCGCCTGTTGGCTGTGTGGGCCGCAGACTTTCTCCGGTCCGACTGGCTCTCCTCGCCTTCGCTTTAGGTTGCGCCGCAACCGCGAGCCTCGCTCAGACTCACCCGGAGGCCACGCAGGGGCCTTCGGTCGCCGGCAGGCCGCAGGGATTCAGCGCGCCCGCCAGCCAATTTGCTGGCTCGGACCGCTGCCGCAACTGCCACAAAAGCGAAGCGGTGAAGTACGACGTGACCAGTCACTGGAACAATATTTTGCCGGGCAAGGACTACGTTCACGGCTGCGAGACCTGTCACGGTCCCGCGAAGGACCACTCCGACGCCGTCCAAGCCGCGCACGGCGACGACGCGGCGACCGCCAAGGCCCTCAAGGACTATCCGGTCTTCTCGTTTCAAGGCGCGGCCAAAGAGATTAACGCGCGCTGCCTAACCTGCCACGCCGGTGGCACGCAGCACATGAACGCCATCAATTCGGAGCACTCGAAAAACGACGTCAGTTGCGCCTCCTGCCACTCGGCGCACCGCTCGGAGACGCATGATTTCCTGCTGAAGAAATCGCAGCCGGAACTTTGCTACACGTGCCATCTCCAGCAGAGAGCCCAGTTCGATATGCCCTTCCATCATCGGGTGAATGAAGGGCTGGTCCGATGCAGCGATTGCCACAACGTGCACGGTACGGTGAAGCCCAAGCAGGTGCGCACGTCGGCGACGCAGGACGCGATCTGCTTCACGTGCCACACGGACAAGCAGGGGCCGTTTGTTTTCGAACACCAGACGGTGAAGATCGACGGATGCCAGTCGTGCCATGTGACGCACGGCGGGCCGAATCCGCACATGCTGAAGCTGAG
>Ga0182024_10002270_pt1 | contig 48105 bp, 53 predicted proteins | sample P32metaG_FD_120480 | JGI IMG/M metagenome (GOLD analysis project Ga0182024, IMG submission 120480) | Permafrost microbial communities from Stordalen Mire, Sweden - P3-2 metaG (Illumina Assembly) | ecosystem: Environmental > Terrestrial > Soil > Wetlands > Permafrost | place: Sweden: Stordalen... | reverse complement strand
TCCTTGGAGACAAGGTTGGCAGCAGATGAAAACCCCCACTTTTTCCGGAGCATGGTGAAACCAAAACCGGGGGACATTTCTATTGTGCAGAAGACGGGGACATTTCTATTGTGGTATGACAACCGTAGGATGCCCACGTTGACAACGCCCCGCTTCCACAGGCAAACTACCGCATCCGCCGATTACGAGCTGCGGCGAGCCCTTACGGGGAATTCAGAGGACAGGTGCGGGTCTAACACGTATTCATCGGCCATGGAGCAGACCGTCTCCTACACGCTCGATTCCACTTTGGAAACCGTGGACCATGCGGAAGAAAACGCCACCCGCATCGCCACGGAACTAGGCTTTGGGGAAGATGAAGTGATGCAGATTTCCATGGCGGTTCGCGAGGGCGCGGTGAATGCCGTTCTGCATGGCAACGCCTATGCCCCGGATAAGAAAGTTGTCCTATCCTTCGAGCGCACCCCGGAAGATCTGGTGATCACGATTCGCGATCAGGGCAAGGGCATTGACCTGGGCGGAATTCCGAATCCTCTGGCCCCGGAGAATTTGCTCAAGACTTCTGGACGCGGCATTTTTCTGATGCGTTCTTTTATGGACGTGGTGGAAATCCGCCCGTCCCAGACAGGTACTGAAATCAAACTGATTAAACACGTCCACGGGCCATCCGCGGGCGGCAAGGAGGCGTCTCAGTGAGCATGAAACTTAGCACCCGGCAGGTTGACGGAGTCACCATTGTGGACTGCAGCGGCCGTATCACCCTCGGCGAGGGCAGCGTCATGATGCGCGACACCGTACGCGACCTACTCGTCAAGGGCAACAAGAAGATTATCTTGAACCTCGGCGAGGTCAACTACATCGACAGCTCCGGCATCGGCGAGCTGGTGAGCGCTTTTACCACTACCAAGAATCAGGGCGGCGAACTCAAGCTGCTGCATCTCACCAAAAAGGTGCACGACCTGCTGCAGATTACCAAGCTCTACACCGTCTTCGATGTGAAGGACGACGAAGCCGCCGCGGTGAAGGGATTCAAATAAGATTCTGTCCCCGGTTGTTGTGAGGAACCCCGCGAGGGCTGGACGCGGTCCAGCCCTCCTGGTTTCTTGCCCGCGTTTCTTGCCCACCCAGTTTCGTTCCGGGAAACCATCGGACTTTTTCTCGCACGGGCGCTCACTCGCGCACCCTTCCCTCGTAGGATCTCAGTTATGCCAAAGCTCGCGATGACTCATGTGGGGACAGCTGCTCTTCGGCAAGCACAGGGCAGGGTGTCGGCCCTCCAGCGAGCGCTTCTGGCGGTAGTGGCTGTACTTTTCTCGACGCCACTATTCGCCGCGTCCGACTGTCTCTCCATTGGCGACGCTAAACAGCACATTGGAGAAACCAAATGCGTGATGGGAAGAGTGCTGCGCGTAAAAGTCGGCGCCAAAGGCGTGCATTACGTGGATTTCTGCCAAGATCAAATGGCGTGTCCGTTCACGGTCGTGGTCTTCCCTCACGATTTGAAAGATGTAGGCGACGTTCGCCGTCTTGCCGGAAAGATGATTGAGATTCGCGGGCCCGTGAAACTCTACGGCGGACGCGCTGAAATCATCCTGAACCGGGTCAACCAGTTGACCGGCGGCTCAACGCTGATCCCGCCGTTGCCCAAGAACTACGACGTGGAGAAGCAAGGCCACTACAGCGCCGGCCGAATGCGCCCGACGAAGAAACCCGCGAAGGTCAAAGGCACGCCCAATACCTCGGCAACCTACGGGAATGAGGCGGATGTGAGCGTGGACCCGCCGCAGTAGGTCTCGCTTCGCTCCACCGGACAGCCAAGGCGGCTGTCCCCACATGGGCACCGCTAACTGATCTTTGTCTGGACCACAGGGTCCTGCGAGGCTAGGCGCTCACACCATTCCCTTCCGCAATTCCTCGAGCGGATACTTCGTTCCGCGCCAGACGATCCCGTCATTCCACAGCGTGTATAGCGTCGACCACAGCAAAATATAGACAAACAGAATGGTGCTCACCGGATGCAGTGCAAAATAGTAGGCTGGAACCCGTGAGCGCCACGACATTCCAAGATAGATCAGAAACATGGACGACAGCGCAATGGCATAAGGCACGCGCTCCCATCCGTGTGCCAGCACCACGCCCAGAAACGGCATGAGATTCAGGAAGGCGAGCCCGAACGCGGAGATTAGAGCACGCCACCACTGGAACGAGAGCACGGCGAAAAAATTCTTCGTCAGATTGTCGACTACGCCTCGCGCGCCGTGCGCCCATCGAATCGAGATCAAATCCGCGCCAAACACGTTGCGCTGCGCTAGACCGGCGTTCTTCACCACTTTGCCCAGCTTCATATCGTCCAGTACTTCCATGCGCAACGCTTGGTAGGTTCCCACGGCTTGATACGCGCTGCGCCGAATCAGATTGAATGCGCCAACACCCATGTGGTCTTTTGTCTTCGGATCGGACACCTTCCACGGCCGGTGCCCGAAGACGAACATGGTTTGAAAAAATGCGATCATCATGTATTCGCCCGGCCGCTTCATAATCATCTGCGGGAACAAGACCACATGATCCGCACGCTCGGCCTCGGCGTAAGCTAATGCCCGCCGCACCGAATCCGGCTTGAACTGGACGTCGGCATCGGTGAACAGCAACCAGTCCCCGGTCGCCGAATTCGCCGCAGTCCACATGGCGTGTGTTTTTCCCAGCCAGCCGGGGGGTAATTCACGATGATGAATCACGCGCAGACGACCATGAACGTTGGCGCGGGCCGCCATCTTTTCCATGATTTCCCCGGTGCGATCGGTTGAGCGATCGTTGACCGCGATCACTTCGTAGTTGGTGTAATCAAGCTCGAACAGGCGGGTCAGAGACAGCTCGATATCCCCTTCTTCATTGCGTGCCGGCACGATGATGGAGACGCGTGGATTTCCCGGGGGATTACGATTCCATTCTTCCGTCGAGACGTCGGCGACGCTAGGCATGCCGATGGCAGCATCGACGATGCGCGAGAACCAGGCCAGCGCGAGAATTGTGCCTGCAATCCAGTGAAAGTAATGCATGAGGAGTTTCTGTAGTATAAAAACCCACCACGGAGTCACGGAGACACAGAGAAGTGCAACTGCTCTAGCTAAGAACAAGAAATGGCACGGTTGTTTTTGCAAGGTCTAAGATTTTCTCCGTGCCTCGGTGCCTCCGTGGTGGATGTTGCCTTAGTCTTCATGTCCGATTCGAACTCGCGGTGCGAATCTCATTCCGTAAAACAGTATGGCAGATGAAACCGCCATCGCGATGACCGGCAGAACGAATGCAGCTTGCAGCGAGCGCTTATCCGCGACCCAGCCCATCATGGTGGGAGAAGGCACGTCGCCAACAATGTGGATGATGAAAATGTTCACGGCCAGCGCCGTGGCCCGGATGTGAGCGTCGACGGAGTTAATCACTGCCGCGTTCAACGGCGCAGTATTGAACAAGAGAAAGAACGCCGCGACCGCGATGGCGGGGATCATGGTTCGGCCCGTCACGAAAAGCGCGACGATCATCACCGGGACACCCATCGCCATGGTGGCTGCTGAAACCAGGTAATAAGCGCTCTTGGTGCGGCGCAGCAGATAATCGCCCAGCCATCCGCCGACCAAAGAAGCGACAATCCCATCGCCCACAATGATCAGGCCGAACATCAGGTTGGCAGCTTCCAGGGTGTAGTGGCGTTCGCTGTATAGGAACTGCGGCATCCATACCTGGATTCCGCCGAGAGAAAACGTCATGGCGGCCATGCCCAGCGTGGAAGTCAGGAATGCGGGATTGCGAACCAGCCCAAGCACGGTGGTCCGCTCCGGTGTGCCTTTCAGCGAATCAAATTGTCCCCGCTCCGGTTCCTTGAGAAACAGAACGGCTAGGGCGAGTAAGAACCCGGGAGCCGCTGCAATATAAAATGGAAATCTCCAGCCATGCTGTGGAGCCAGATAGCCACCCAGCAGGTATCCCGCCGCCGAACCAACCGGAATCGCCAGATAGAAGACACCTAGAATCCGGCCACGCTTTTGTTCCGTGAAGAGATCGGCTACGAAAGTAGGCGCAATGGTTACAAACGTCGCCTCGCCGACACCGACCAGGGTGTGCCGAATCAGCAACTCGGTGTAGTTGTGAGTGAAGGCGGTCAACAGTGTGAGGCCGCTCCAGAAGACCGCTCCCAGCACGATGATCAGCTTGCGCGAGTAGCGGTCTGCCAGCGGGCCAACGAACGGTGCGGCCACCATGTAGAAGCCCAGAAACGCGCTGGTGAGATAGCCGATCTGGGTTTTGGTCAGGTGGAACTCGGCCTGCACCAGCGGCTGGACGGCGAACAGCACATTGCGGTCTACGTAATTCAGCAGGTTAAGCGCCGTGAGTACGATCAGCGCAGTGCGCGGTTGGAGTTTCGCGGAGGTCACAGGTCGAGCGAATATAGCATGGCGCCCGCCGCGGGAGGCCGACGATTTCCCGGAAATTGACTAACGCGACAATTGTCGCTATACTTGACGACAAATGGTAAACGAATTGCGTGCAGTAGTGAGAGAACTCGGCGGCCGAAGCGTTCTGGGACGAAGGCTTGGTAGCCAGCGCGATCTTTGCGAAGCCATCCGCGAGGGCTTTCCTCCGGCTGTGGTCGAAGAATTGATGCAAGCTTCCGGCCTCACGCTCAAGGAGTTGGCCGAGTCCCTCGACCTCTCGCCGCGGAGCCTGCAGCGCCGTCGCCGGAGCGGACGGTTGGCGCGCTTCGAATCCGATCGTCTCTACCGCCTGGCCCGCATTATTGCTCTGGCGCAGCAGAGTCTCGGCGACCGCGAGAATGCTGCGCGTTGGTTGAAGCGCTCCAATCGCGCACTCGGTGGCGCGGCCCCCATCGGCTCCATGGATACGGAATTAGGAGCGCGCCAGGTAGAGAACGTGCTAGGACGGATCGCCTACGGCGGGATTAGTTGACGCGGGTTTATCGCGTGCTGCGCAAAGCCTTCGCCCGCTCTCCCCTCGACGGCGAAGGCGCCTATCGCTACGGCGGCCGCTGGTCAAGTCCCGGGACTCGTCTCACTTACACTTCGGAACATCAATCGCTGGCGATGCTGGAATACTTTGTCCATCTCGACGCCGATGATGCGCCACTCGATCTGGTTCTGGTCACCGCAGAAATCCCCGACGATCTGCCGCGCCAACGCGTCGCCGCGGATGAACTTCCATCCCACTGGCGCCGCTCCCCTGCTCCGGCCGAACTCGCTCGTATCGGCGATGAATTTGTGCAGAGAGAGGGCTGCATCTTGATTGTCCCCTCGGCAGTGGCCCCGCATGAAAGCAACTGGCTCCTCAATCCGCGACACGCCAGCTTCCGGAGAATTGTGGTGTCAGGAATCGAACCATTGAATTACGACCCGCGCATGTTTGCCGTGCAACGCAGGCCTCGCCGCAAGCGCTAGGGCACCACCTTTCTACTTCTTGCCTCTTGCCCTCGGCCATCTAGCTACCACCGTCGTCGATATCCCGCCACGCGGACGGAATTCTCCCCTTACCTCGGCCCACACCGGCTTCGCCCACCGGACTACGTCTTCCAGCACACGGTTGACAATGTTTTCCTGAAAGATTCCCAGGTTGCGGTAGCACTGCAGATATTCTTTGTACGATTTCAATTCCAGGCACAGTTTAGCGGGCTGGTAACGCAGCGTGATCACGCCAAAGTCAGGCAGGCCCGTCTTCGGACAAACCGACGTGAATTCCGGATCGTCAATGACGATCTCGTATCCGGGAAACTGGTTCGGCCAGGTTTCGATCTCAGGAAATTTGGCGTCCAACCCGGCGGCGGCGTGCTCGGGCGTGTAGCGCGGCTGTTTTGGCATAAAGATATTGTCCCACAGGCCGAGATGCTCATGTGGAGACAGCCGCCTCGGTTTTGCTCGATTACTTCGGCAACGGGAACCCCTTCATGCAAACCACTGTGCGGTCAGCCTCCTCGGGTTTCGCGTGGAGGAAGCCGAGGTTGGCTGTGCAGAGCACATCCCCTTTCAAAACCAGGCTGGTGTTGTTATCGAGCGGCGCGTTCTGCTTGGTGGCGATCAGAATGCCCTGCGAACCGTCCGGCGAAAGCACCCAGATCTGATTCAGCAAAATCTCGGACACGTAGATGTTGCCTTTGCTGTCCAACTCGATTCCGTCGAATGCCGAGAATCCGTAAGGCAGCGCCACGGGTTCTCCTGCTGTCCCGTCGTCTTTAATCGGAATCCTGAGTACCATCGGGTCGCCATCGGTAACTGCGTAAATGTTCTTCTGCTGTTTATCGAGCACGAGATCATTCACGCCTAGTGGGAAGCCCGAATACGGCTTGGCGGACCAATTCAACAGAGGATGTGACGACCACAGGTCCACCTTTTTCCCATCAGGAGAGATTTTCCAAATTCCCGAGTAAGTAAGGTCCGTCATGTACACGTTGCCGCTCGAATCGATCGCGACATCGTCCGGATAACAAAATGGCCAGCCCTCGGCTTTGGTCGCGAGAGGCGTCACCTTTCGAGTCTTGGCGTCGATCTTGTAAACGCCGGACTGGGTCACGGTCGCGTCACGGCAAGCGGGATGGAACGGGTCTCCAAGGTCTTTTCTAAAGCCATACTTCGAGTGGCCCGTGTATGCAACGTAGATATTGCCGGCCTGGTCGAGATCCAGTCCGATCAGATCTCCCTTTCCGCTTTCTTCCTTGGACGGCACCCATGCGATGTGATCGTAGCTGCCGTCATCTTTGACCATGACGACTTCCCCAATATGCATTAGGGTTGCGTAGAGGTTGCCGTGCGAATCGACGCCGAGACCTTCCGGCGTGTCGGGCAGTTTGGCCATGACCCAGGCCTTGAACTGAGCGGGGCAAGGGCGAGAAGTGACCGCGAAAAACAATGCGCAGCCGATTAGGCAGAACACCGTGCTCAGACTCTTTGTTTTCCGGCGCTGTGATTTGACCATGTTGTGGTTGTCGCTCCTTATTAATCATTGCTTAATCATTGCCGATCGGCCCCGAGTCGGAAAGAAACGTATCCAAATCTACAGGAAGAAGTAACCGCATCGAGGGTTTTAATTCGCCCCATTCCTTTAGCGGGGCGCTCTACAGCCCACCCGCGTCCGCATCCGCGCCCCTCGGCCAGCATCTAACAGTGCAACGGCTTGGGCAGACGGTATTCTTTCGCAGGCGTCTGAGTGGTAAATTAATGCTTGCAGTTGTCCTCGCCGCACTCTGAAAGATAACCGGTTGGCAGGTACCAATAACAATTCGAATGGTCGGCCAGCAAGCAAGCGCCGCACTTGGCTTACGGTCGGAGGAGTGCTTGCAGTTCTCGCCCTAATCCCTGTTTTTACGCGACCCGGCCCCGTGAAGGTTCGCACTACTACGGTGGAACGCGGTCCCATCCGCAGCCTGATTTCCACCAACGGCAAAGTAGAACCTATTCAAAACTTCGAGGCCCACTCTCCAGTTGCCACCACGGTAAAGCGACTGTTCGTAAAAGAAGGAGAGCATGTCCATCGAGGACAGTTACTTTTGCAGCTCGATGACGCCGACCTCCGCAGCCAGGCCGCCCGCGCGCAGGCTCAGATGAAGGCAGCGCAATCCAATCAGTCGGACCTTACGAATAGCGGCACGCAGGAAGAGCTTCTCACCATTGATTCCGAACTGACTAAGGCGCGCAGCGCGCGCGATGCCGCCCAGCGCAATCTTGACGCCTACCGGCGTCTCCAACAGCAGGGCGCCGCTTCCGCCGGAGAAGTGAAGCAGGCCGAAGACGCTCTGCAGCGTGCCCAAGCCGACACCACATTGCTCGAACAAAAAAAGCAAGACCGCTACTCCCTGCCCGAAGTTGCCAAGGTGCAAGCGCAAGGAGCGGAAGCCCAAGCCGCCTATGAAGCTGCGGAAGATGCTCTTGCGAAATCCAGCGTGCGCGCTCCCTTTGATGGCATCGTCTACGCGCTTCCCGTCAAACAAGGCGCTTACGTGCAGACCGGCGATCTGCTGTTGCAGGAAGGCGACCTCTCCCAAATGCTGGTGCGCACGTTTGTGGACGAACCCGACATCGGCCGCCTCGCCACCGGCCAGAAAATTGAAGTCACCTGGGACGCCTTGCCGGGACGCATCTGGACCGGCACGGTCAGTGCAGTTCCTTCCACCGTAAAGCTCCGCGTTACGCGCAGTGTCGGCGAAGTGACCTGCACGCTCGACAACCATGATCTGCGCCTGCTGCCGAACGTCAACGTAGGCGTCACTATCATCACTGCCGAACACAGCGGGGTGCTCACACTGCTGCGGGAAGCGGTGCACATCGACGACACCAAGCCTTACGTTTATGAAGTTGTGAACGGCGAACTCAAGCGCCGCGGAGTCGAAGTTTCTCTCCAAAACCTTACGCGGGTTGAGATCACTGCCGGGCTTCCCGAAAACTCCGTCGTAGCTCTGTCCTCGGCTGACGCCAACGCCAAGCCCTTGACCGACGGCGCCCTCGTAAAAGTGGTGCAGTAGCCGATGAGGCGGGGATGGATCAGAGAAAATCCTTATCATTCCGAACCGGGCGCTAAGCCCGCGCCCAAGCTTCGCCTCATCGGATTGCTCTCCCTGCTTTTAGCCCTACCTTTCGCCGCCGCGCAAACGCCGCAAGACCTTCTCTCCACCGGCCACGTGGATCAAGCCTTGCAAACCCTCGAGCAGCAGATCCAAACGGCTCCTACCGCGGAAGCCTACAACCTGCTCTGCCGCGCTCATTTCGAACTAGGCGCTTGGGACGCGGGCATTCCCGCCTGCGAAAAAGCGGTCGCGCTTGAGCCCAATAGTGGTCTCTATCACCTCTGGCTGGGTCGCATTTACGGCGAAAAGGCGGATCGCGCTGGCTTCCTCACCGCCGCCGGCCTCGCCAAGAAAGTTCGCGCGGAATTCGAACGCGCCGTCGAGCTCTCTCCCAACAATTGGGAAGCCCGCACCGATCTCGCCGAGTTTTATCTGGAAGCTCCCGCAATCGTTGGCGGCGGCAAAGACAAAGCGCGCGAGCAGGCGGCTCTGCTCGCACCACTGAATCCAGCCATGGCTCATTGGGTGATCGGGCGCATCGCCGAAAGAAATAAAGACAACGCCGCCGCCGAGCGGGAATATCGCGCCGCCATCGAGGCCAGTCATGGAGGCGCCCGTGCCTGGGTGAATCTCGCCGGATTCTATCGCCACGCCAATCGCTTCGACGACATGGAGCAAGCCTTGCGCGCGATGGAGTCCAGTCCCCTCGATCGTCCCGCGGCCTTGGTCGACGGCGCCAGCATTTTACTTCGCGCCGGGCGCGATTATCCTATGGCGATTCGCCTCGTGCGCCGCTATATCGGGTCCCCCACCACCGCAGAGGAAGCTCCTGTCTTCAAGGCTCGCTGCCTGCTCGGCGAGTTGTTCGAGAAACAAGGCGACCGCCCGGCCGCCGCCGAAGAATTTCGCGCGTCCCTGGCACTCGCTCACAACTACCGCCAAGCACAAGAAGGACTAAACCGCGTAACCCGCTAGCAACGTGGGGACGAGTTTCTGTGGGGACGTGCGACATCGCCCGTCCAGGCCTGGGCGAAGCCCAGCCGCATGCAGCCCCGCGCTTTAGCGCCCGCTATGACTTGAAGGGGGCAGCCGCCCCAACCCGTCCAAACAATTCAGGAGCCTTCATCCGCCGGCACCATTCCTCAAAATCCTCCCGCGGTCCTTTCCAACGCAAATCCTCGACCGTATCAAACACGGGCACATCCAGTCGTAAAGTGGCCAGAGTGCGAAACAACAAAGCGTCGTCCCATGCCCCGAACAAAGACTCCGACAAAACTCGCGCCCTCTTGATCGACGCATCCCACAGTGCCCAATCTTTAGGAATATCTTCTAAATGTAAATATTGAGACAGCGTGGTAGCCGCCGCCTTCGCACCCCATCCGCGCACTCCCGGAAAACCATCCGCACTATCGCCGACTACAGCAAGGTAGTCCGGAATCGATTCAGGCTGAACGCCAAACTTTTCCACCACGCCGCTTTCATCGCGCAAAATGTTCTGTCTGCGGTCCAGTTGCACCACGCGGGTGCTCACAACACACTGAGCCAGATCTTTGTCCGGAGTACAAATAAACACCTGCCTTACCTGATCATCCTTCGCGGCCTTAGCCGCGGCAGAAGCCAGCGCATCGTCCGCCTCAAAGTCGACCATCGGCCATACCACCACTCCCATCGCTTCGAGCGCTTCCTCGAGAACCGGAAACTGCGAGAGCAACTCCGGGTCAACGCCTTCACTCGTCTTGTATCCCGGATACAGGTCGTTGCGAAACGACTCGACAACATGATCCGTCGCAACTCCAAGGTGAGTTGCGCCATTCTCGATCATGGACAAAACAGAAGTCAGCACTCCGCGTACCGCGCCAATTTCCTGGCCGCTCACATCCGCCGCGGAGGGCACGGCGTAAAAATGCCGGAACAATTCATATGTCCCGTCGATCAAGTGCACGTCCATTCGGTTTCCAGTGGTGTTCAGATATTGGCACACGCTACTGTATACGTAGCGCCGGCATCCTGCCGGCTGTCGCGAGGGCGTCCTCGCCCTCGCAGGTGGCGGCGAGGATGCCGCCGCGACAGCCGCCGGGATGGCGGCGCTACGATGTTATAGGAAAATACCTCATGACCTCCGTACGCATGGACAAATGGCTCTGGGCCGCCAGATTCTTCAAGACGCGAGCCCTGGCAGCGAAAGCCTGCGATCTGGGCAGAATTCAATCCAACGGCCAGCCCGCCAAGCCAGCCCGCGAAGTCCGCATCGGAAACATGTTGCGAGTCACCAACGACGGCGGCGACTTCGAAGTCGAGGTGCTGCTTCTCGGCGACACGCGCGGGCCAGCCTCGGTGGCCCAAACTCTCTACCGCGAAACCGAAGCCAGCCGTGAGCTTCGCCAGAAGGTAGCAGCGGAGCGCAAAGCCATGAAGCAATTCGAAGAGTTGCCCGCAGGCAGACCATCCAAACGCGATCGCCGCAGAATCATCCAGTTCCGCGGCCGGAGCTGAGGACAACTTCGCCGAGATAGCCTGATAGCCGCATGATGATCCAAATGGCGAGGGGGCGGTACAATATGCTGTTTTCCTTCCTTGGGGCGGACCGGCTGATGCGCGCTCTGCGGCTGTTCGGCATTTTGGCAGTTTGGCTATTGTCGGCTTGCCTCAACGCCTGGGCGATTGCGGCGCTGTATTTTGACTTTTCACGCGCCGCTCGGGAATGGCTGCCCCCAGCGATCTATCTGGTTTTGCTCGCGCTTTTTCTTACGACTGTAAAGAGACGAGTCTTCAGGATCGGCGCCTGCCTCACTGGCTTTCTTATCGTCCTGGTCTGCTGGTTATCTCTCAAGCCTTCCAACGATCGCGCCTGGCAATCCAATCTCTCTCGAACTCCGTGGGCCGAAATCAGCGGCGACCGCGTGACCATCCACAATTTCCGCCACTGCTACTACCGCGGGGAGGCGGAGTTCACCTGCGAGTGGCTCTCACGAAGGAAGTGTCCCTTTCCCAAGTCCGGGGTGTTGACTTCTTCGTGGACTACTGGAGTTCGCCCTGAATTGCGCATCCAATCGTCAGTTTCCAGATTGGCGACAATGACTATGTGGCGGCTTCGATCGAAGCCCGATACCAGATCGGCCAGGGCTATTCTGCCATTCGTTCCTTTTTTCGACAGTTCACTGTCATTTACGTGCTTGCAAGTGAGCGTGATGTCATCCGTCTCCGCACCAACTATCGCTCAGGCGAGAAGGTCTATCTCTTCCACATGACTGCCAGTCCACAATGGTCGCGCGATCTCTTTCTTCAGTATCTTCGCCATGCGAACCGCTTGCGGGACGAACCAAGATGGTTCAATGCCATCACCAATAACTGCACTACTGGCATATTCGCCAACATGGCCGCCACGGGCCGCATGCCGGCGGGGAGCTCGCAATACGCGTGGTGGGTTCTGTTGAATGGCCGCGCACCAGACATGCTCTATCGCGGCGGGAACTTCGGCGGGAACTTACCTTTTTCTGAGCTCAAGGCGCAGGCGTATATTAATCCCGTCGCGAGCACGCTGAGTGACGCTCCAGACTTCTCGCAACGAATCCGTAAGAATCGGGCTGGATTCGAGTTTCTCCGTTCCGACAACCCCGCTGAGTAGCGGGGCATGAGAAACCGCACAGTCACCTGTGTAATTTCAGCGCCTTTCAAAAGTAACGGACGCGCGACCAAGCAAGAATCACTTGCCCAATGCTGTAATTCGCCCACCCACCTACTGTAAAGCCGACTTGACATCTTGTCCTCCCCATCATACCCTGGCATGGAAAGTTAGCTTTACATGGCACGCAACATCCAAAACCGGGTCAAGGAACTCCGCAGCGCACGCGGATGGACGCAGGAGCAGCTCGCCGATGCCGTCGGAGTATCCCGGCAGAGCATCAACTCAATTGAGCGCGACCGTTATGTTCCAAGCCTGCCGCTGGCGCTCACCTTCGCGCGCGTGTTCGGTTGTTCTACGGACGAGATTTTCACCCTGACTGGCGGAGCGAGGTCCGGCGAAACGAACTCGGGCGAAACGCGGGGGAACAAGAAATGATAATTCCTATCCTAGTGCTAATCGGCGAACGCCTGAAGAAGATTCCCATCCTGGGCAAGTTAGTCGACGAACGCTTCCTCGACCATCGCCGCCGCGCCCAGCGAGTTGCCGGGTTAATTGGCTTCATCATCGCCGACATTCTTTTCGGCTACCGTTTTTTCGTCAATCACGTCCGCAGTTGGGATCTGTTGGCCGTCGTCCTTGCAGTCGCGGTGGTTTACCTGGTTCTGATTGTCTGGTATCTGGTCACTGAATGAGGGATCCAGAAATGACGCTCGCTATAACACCACAACTCTCGGAAGACGCGGAAAAAACCGTCGCACCCTGGTGGCATACCGCGCTGGTGCTGCTGATTCTGGCCATAGGATCGGTCGCGAGCGCGTACCAGCACGGGTTGCCAAATGCGAATGTGCCAGGCATAAGCTCCCGCCTCTCAGGCTACTTCACAGTAATCGCGGAAGAGTGGTTCTTGGTGCTTTTAATCTGGCTTGCGCTCCGACGCCGCGGGCTCTCTATGAGCAGTTTGGTTTCCGGCTGCTGGCCGACGCTCGGCGCTTTCCTCAGAGATTTAGGACTCGCCGTCGGATTTACGGTAGTCGCGATCCCGCTTGTGTCGGGTCTGATCGTTTTGCTTGGGGGCAACACAGGTAACACAGTGGCCCGCATCACGCCCAAGACTGGATTTGGAACTAGCGGTATGGTTGGGACTCTCTGCGACCGGCGGCTTTTGTGAAGAGCTCATCTTTCGCGGATATCTGGCCCAACAATTCCGCACCTGGACCGGCAACCGTGCATTCGGCATTGTCCTTCAAGCGGTCGCCTTTGGCCTTGCCCACGGTTACTACCGCAAGGTGATGGTTGTCATCATGGTCCACGGATGTCTCTTAGGACTGCTTGCCTACTGGCGTAAAAGCTTGCGCCCCGGAATGCTTGCCCATGGATTGCAAGATGTCTTGGGAGGTATTCTCGCATTCCTGTCGTGAAAATGTCTCGGTTAAGAGAAATAACCAGATTAAGGAGAGTAAGTTTATGGCATCCGCAAATACGCTAAAAGCCGCTGACAGCGGTCTAGCAGCGGTGATGATTGGGCCCAAGGGATTGCGCCCAGGATGGCGTCTGCTGATTTTCCTGCTGATGTTGGTCGCGATGGGCGCGGTAACACGTGCGATTATCATCCGATTTCTGATTCCGGCGGGATTTGCGCCCGAGAAGTTCACGCCATCGAGTGTCGCCGTGCCGGATGCTTTTTTCGTATTCATCATTGCGGTAGCTGCATGGGTCATGAGCAAAATTGAAGGACGCAAGATCGGTCAGTATGGCCTCCCCTTCAAACAAGGACTGATGAAGCACCTGTGGTTGGGTCTATGGATCGGCTTTCTCGCCAGCAGCGCAACCGTGCTAATTATTTACCTGTTGCATGGTATTCAGATCGCGCGCCCTACGATTCATGGCACGACGATTCTAACGTCGGCGGCTGCCTGGGGCGGGGCATTCCTGTTATCAGCCATAGCGGAGGAGTTTCTGTTTCGCGGGTATGCCCAGTTCACGCTGACGACTGGCATAGGTTTTTGGCCCGCGGCAGCGGTGCTCTCAGCTCTGTTCGGGTTGGGGCACCTCAGCAATAAAGGAGAGACCATATTCGGTGCGTTCTCGGTCGTGTCCTTTGGACTGTTGTTGTGTTTGTTTCTGCGGCGAACCGGATCTCTATGGTGCGCGGTGGGCTTTCACCTCGGCTATGACTGGAGCCAGACGTTCTTTTATGGGGTGCCCAACAGCGGATTTACCCCGTCGCACAACCTCTTCAATGTGACTTTGCACGGGTCACAGTGGCTGACGGGAGGAACGGTGGGTCCCGAAGCAAGCGTGATCTGTCCGCTGGTCTTGGCCGTTGTGGCGATATTGTTCAGCCTGAGAGATCGGGAAGCGCAATTGACCGTCTGACAGCGGGGTTCTCCATTTCTCGCGTTTTTTGCGAGAAGTGGGGATTCTCTCAGTAGGATCAAGACCCTGCCCGATCGAACCTCCGACCCATCCTTATCATTTCTCTCGCATCAGATTATCCGTAGAATCTTCCCAAGCATCATGGAGCGGCCGAAGAGTGGCGCTTCAGACGCGTGCGGCACCGTGCGTGCAGCACCGTGCAAGAGCGCCTATTCAGGCGCGTGCAGTAACGTGGAAGAGCGGCGCTTCAGCGCCGCGTAAAGCGGCAAAATTGGCGCGGGCCTTAGCCCCCGTGTTCGTAAAGGCGGAGAACAATGAAAAGCAAAGCGTGGAGCGGCGTGCGCATTTATAAGATTCTATTGGCGGTCCTCTTCCTGCCCGCTTCCCTGCTGGCCGAGCCGGTCACGCTCCACCGCGCGGTCGAGCTCGCGCTGAGCCATGCCACCGGCATCAGCATCGCTACCGCCGACCAGCAGCACGCCTCCGCCAGCTACCGTGAACTGCGCAATAGCTACATCCCTCAACTGAATGCGGGAGCCGGAATCGGCTGGTCCGACGGTTTTCCCCTAAGTCTCGAAGGCTCCGCTCCGTCGCTGTTCAACGTGAATGCACAATCAGCACTCATCAATCCCGCGTTGAAGGATTTCATTCGCGCCGCCCAGGGCGACGTGAAGGTCAGCAACCTCCACACCAAAGACCAGCGCAATCAGATCATTCAGGACACGGTGTTGAGCTATGCCGAACTGGCGAAGTGGGAGCAGCGCTTGAGCCGCCTTCGTGAGGCCGAAACCAGTGAACAGCAAATGCAAGCAGCCGTAGATCAGAGAGTCAAAGAAGGCATCGATAGTGAAATGGACGGCAGCAAGGCTCGCCTCTCAGTGGCTCGCGTGCGGCTGCGCCTGGCCGAAGCCGCCGGCGCAGCTGACGTGCTCCGCGAGCATCTCTCCAGCCTGACGGGGATGCCCATCGCCGCCTTCGAAATAGATCCCGAATCGGTGCCGGCACTCCCTGTCGTGAAACAGGAAACACAAGAAGATCTGTCAGCCAAATCCACCGAAGCGAACCCAATCGTGCAAGCCGCGGTTGAGCATGCGCGCGCTCAATACCTGCGCGTAAAAGCAGAGCGCAAGTCTCTGTGGCCCAGCGTGGACTTCGCCGCCCAATACGCATTGCTCGCCTCCTACAACAACTACGAGGCGTACTACCTGCACTTCCAGCCCAACAACGCGACGGTAGGTATATCTATACATCTTCCTTTTCTGAACTACGCCCAGCACGCACGAGTCCAGGAGGCCGAGTCGGAAGCTCAAAAGGCCACGAAGCAGGCCGAAGCCACACGCAACCAGGTCTCCGAAGAAACTCTGCGCCTCGAGCGTTCCGTCACTCAGATGCAAGCCGCGCGCGACGTAGCCGCACTCGAATATGAGATCGCCCAAAAGAATGTGGAAGCCGTCCGCACTCGTATGGACTCCTCCACCGCCAACCTCCACGACCTCGACAACGCCCAAACCCAAGCCAGCGAGCGCCTGATCACACTACAGGATGTAACCTTCGAACTCGAACGCAGCCAGGTAGCCCTCCTGCGCGCCACCGGCGACCTGGAAACCTGGGCCCTGGCAACCAAATAAGGCCTCATCCGATGCAAGCCGATGAACCTGCGTAAAAACTGCTTTTTCGCGCATCGGCTCGCCCCGGATGCTAAAATGGCTAATACTCACTATGCCTCTTAAAACACTGTTCTTGAACCCGCCTTCTTTCGAAAACTTCGACGGCGGCGCAGGCTCCCGTTGGCCCGCCACCCGCGAAATAGAGAGTTATTGGTACCCCGTGTGGTTGGCTTATCCGGCTGGGATGCTGGAGGGGGCGCGGTTGCTGGATGCGCCGCCTCACCATATTTCCGCCGAGCAGACCATTGAGATTGCTAAGGACTACGAGTTCCTCGTGCTGTTCACCTCGACCCCTGGGTTTCCCGGCGACATTGGGCTGGCCAAGGCTATTAAGGCTGGCAATCCGAAGATCAAGATTGCTTTTGTTGGGCCGCATGTCAGCGTGCTTCCGGAAAAGTCCTTGCGCGATTGTCCGGCGATCGATTTCGTTGCCCGCAAGGAGTTTGACTACGCGGTGGTCGACTATGCCAAGGGCAAGCCGCTGGAGGAGATTCCCGGTATTTCGTTCCTGAAGGATGGCAAGGTTGTGCACAATCCGGATGCGCCGCAGATTCAGGATCTGGATGCGCTGCCGCACGTTACCGACGTCTACAAGCGCGATCTCGATGTCTCGCGTTACAACGTGCCGTTCTTGCTACAACCCTACGTTTCTCTTTACACCACGCGAGGCTGCCCGGCGCAGTGCACGTTCTGCCTGTGGCCGCAAACCTTGAGCGGACATCCGTGGCGCAAGCGCTCCACCGACGATGTTGCGGCGGAGATGTCGAAGGTCAAGCAGTACTGGCCGGAAGTGAAGGAATTCTTCTTCGATGACGATACGTTCAACATCCAGAAGGCGCGCACGATTGAGTTGTGCGCCAAGCTGAAGCCACTGGGCCTGACTTGGTCCTGCACTTCGCGCGTCACCACCGACTACGAAACGCTGAAGGCGATGAAGGAAGCGGGATGCCGGCTGCTCATCGTGGGCTATGAATCCGGTGACCAGCAGATTCTGAAAAATATCAAGAAGGGCGCAACGGTTGAGCGGGCACGGCAGTTTACCAAAGACTGTCACAAGCTCGGCCTGGTCGTCCACGGCGACTTCATCATGGGATTGCCGGGCGAGACGCATGAGACCATCAATACCACGATTGCGTTCGCGAAAGAGCTGGACGTGGAAACTATTCAAGTCTCGGTGGCTCACGCGTATCCGGGCACTGAACTTTACGACTATGCGGTGAAAAACGGATTCATGGTCGGCGACAACAAGATGGTGGATGAAGGCGGGCACCAGTTGGCGCATATCCAGTATCCCGGACTGCCTGCGGATGACATTCTTTCCGCCGTCCACCGTTTTTACGACGAGTATTATTTCCGCCCCAAGGCTGTGTTCCGCATTTTGAGGAAAGCGGCATTTGACAGCAACGACCGCAAGCGTCTTTACAAAGAAGCGAAGACGTTCCTGAAGCTGCGCTCGCAGCGCAACAAGCTGGTGAAGCAGCATAGCGACGATGCGGCTGCGGAGTTGGCTAAGGCATAGCGAAACAAGTGCTTTCACCACGGAGGCACAGAGACACGGAGAAGACCCTTTTCTGTTTTTCTTTTTGATTTTGTCTTCTCCGTGCCTCCGCGGTGAGACTTAACCACCTAAACTTCCCGTGAACTTTCGCAAGTATCTTGTGCTGGCTGGAGTCACGGTTTTCGCCGCGGCCGGAGACTCCATGCTCTCGCATGGGATGAAGCAAACCGGCAGCATCTCCCTCAATCACCTGCAGGGCGTCATCTTTGCGGTGCTCAATCCGTGGGTCGCTATCGGGATTGTTCTTCTGCTGGCATTTTTCGCCACCTACATGACCGCGCTCTCCTGGGCCGATCTCACCTACGTTCTGCCCGCGACTTCGCTCGGATACGTGTTGCTGGCACTGGTCGCAAGATTTGTGCTGCATGAACATGTCAGTCCGATGCGCTGGCTGGGGATTGCGCTGATCACGGGGGGCGTGGGATTTATCGCTGGCGGCCCGGAGTTGACCAAGCATCCCCACCTAGAGAATGTCGAGGATGATCCTCACGCGATTGTGACTGGTAGCGAGGCTAAATTATGAGTTGTCATCCCGAAGCGTTCTTTGCGCAGCGATGGATCTGGGCGAGCCGCGCGAAGCGTCGCGTTCTTTGCGACGCAATAATCGCGCGTTTGGCTCGCATCCTTATCGGTGCCAAGCTATGAAGACCCTCTACACTTGGAGCGCAATTCTTGCGATCGTCTTCGCCTCGGTGGTGGGCGATGTGCTTTTGGCGCGGGCCATGAAGCAGGTCGGGGACGTGGGTGCTTTGTGGCGGCGTTCTGGGCTGGGCGTCGTGATCACTCGTACGCTTGGCAATCCCTACTTTCTCTTCGGAGTCGCCGCCATGGCTGTGGCTTTCTTCAGCCTGCTGTTCGCACTATCCTGGGGAGACGTAAGCCTGGTGGCTCCCGCCGCCGCTTCCCTCACCTTCATCGGCAACGCCGTCGCCGCGAGAATTTTCTTGCATGAGAAAGTCGACCGTCGGCGGTGGATTGCTGCTTCTCTAGTGGCGGCGGGTGTGGCGCTGCTGGCGGGATAGTTCGAGGCCGCTCCCGATTTGGAAATCCGTTCCGGTTTATTTCGTGCGGAACGTTCCGCCGGGTGATGCGGGAATAGAATCCTCAGCAGCAGACGGTGTTTGGAGGGTGTTGCCAGTGGGTACTGGACACTGCCTGTCACGCAGTCGAGTGGCTAGTCAGCCATTAGGGTTCGGGTCCCTCATCCTCCGCGGTCACGCGACATTGATGATTAGCCTTGACACCGCGCGCAGAAGGCCTATCGTAAGAAATGACAGGCAGTGTCCAGTGCCAGTATCAAGCCTCGGATGACTACCGGGGCTTTCGTGCGTTTGGGTGCTAGAGTTTGGGGCGCAGGCTCCCACCCTTTCGCAAAGAACGCGAGAGGATGGGGCACCCGGCGAGTGCTGCCTGTGCGTTGAGTATCCGAAAGATCACCCGGAATACTTCGACGGCATCGAAAATCGGGAATCCTGGGTTAATCCGTACGCGGAGACTGTCATCTACAATCGAAGAAGTAGCGGACAAAGGGCTGATTCATGACCTTAGGGGCCATCGGCGTTGTGCTCGTATCCCTCTACTTCGTTGCAATCTTGGTAGCTACAGCCGTCAGTAAGAAGGTCGATAAGATCGACAGGCGCACACTAGAAGCTGAGAAAGCTACCATCGAACAACTGGATAAAGTTCTTGAGACAAAAGACGACCTCAACGAACCAGCCCGCTGGGTTCCATAAACGCCTACTTTGCTAAGTACATTATTGCCCAAATAAAAGTCTGGGGAAATGTCCCATCTGCTCCCCTCGGATTGCTATACCAAAATATACAGAGTGAAATTTGGCGCAGCCTTCGGGGCCTGCGCCTTTTGTTTTTTCTGTCAAGACCCTAAAGTTGATGATTTCTTTGTAAGTGATTCATTCGGATGGAAATATAAACTCGCGGGAGATGCGGGTTTAACCCCTTCGATTTGATAGTCTGAGAATAGAGGGTAAATAAAAGTGGCGCAGGTCCTATTGGGCTTGCGCCATTTTTTTTGCCGCTAGTGGATCGGGGCGGGCATCGAGAGTGCGGAGTCCTCCGGGAGCCGCCGTTGATTTTGTGGGGCCTTTGCGTCGCGGGTGGAAGCCGCGCCATTCAAATGATAGCGGGCGCTAAAGCGCAGGGCTGCATGCGGCCGGGCTTCGCCCAAGCCTGGACGGGCGAAGGCGCCCGTCCCCACACAAGCTCGTTCTAGCGGAGGGGTTGAGAAGATTTATGGGTAAGCATTCGGGCGGTGGCGAAGAGCGTGGATGGCCCAAGAGCAATCATTCCAACCATGTTGGGGAGATGGCTGAGATGCAGTTTATGTTCGATGCCTCTCGGCGGGGGTTTGGGGTGGCTAAACCGTTTGGGAACAATGAACGCTATGACGTGATTGTGGATGCTCCGCGGCGGTTGTGGCGGGTGCAGGTGAAGGCTAGCGGCGCTCGGCATCACAAGGGGTTTGCGGTGCGGGCTTGCTGGCGGACTACCCGAAAACATATGCCTTACACTTCGGCGCAGATTGATTTTCTGGCGGTAGTGATTCAGGGGAAGCGCATGCGCGGGAGACGAATCTGGTACTTGATTCCGGTGCGGGCTTTGGGAGGGCGGTTGACGATCAATCTTTATCCGTTTGGGTGCAGGAAGGATGGTGAGGAGCGATTTGAGAAATATCGGGGAGGGTGGGAGCGGCTCGGCCGGTCCGGACCGTAGCATTGAGATAAAGCCCGGCTTCGCGACTGAAAGATTTTGCATACACGGAGGGACAATTTGCACGTCGCGTGGGCATGGGGCGCGGGTGTTGCAACCGAAGCGGCCTTTTTCTGCAACTAATTCTATGCGTTGCAAGATGAGCGTTCCTGCTCAGAATAGTGGCACGCGGAGTGCTAGAGTCACGGTAGGTTTGTTGGTTAGCCGGCAGGCTGATTGAGGCCTGACGACTGTGGGACTGCAGTATGGTAAAGCGAATTGCTCCCGCCGGGGTGTTCTCGTTTGTAGTGCTGGCTGCTTGCGGGACAGTATGTCAGGTACGTCAATCCCTGCCAGATGCGCCTTCGGCGCGGGTTTCAACTCCGTTTAGCGGATTCGTTGAGGAAGCGGGGTCGCCGTCAAAATTTGGCGTGATGGGCGTTCCCGCGGGAGTAATGCGTCCAGGCGAATTCGCTTTTGTTGAAAGAACGGCCTTTCCAAGAAAAGATCCGGACGCTATTCTCCGTAAGTATCTGTACCCTTCATCGCTGAAGCAGCAGTCTGCTTATCGCTCTACCAACAGCGCGAGCTTGATGGGCCGAGCGACCTATGCGGCTTCGCGGACCGTGGTCCGGAGGGATGAGACGGGAAAAGCCCGATTAAACACTTCGTATCTGCTGCGCACCCTGACATCGGTAGCGAAGGATGCGGCCTCGACCCCATATTGGAGGCGGCATCTCGCCGATCCGTTCAGCGATTTTGGTTCGACGGTGGGCAACGATGCGGGGATGAACCTGTGGCACGAGTTCGCTCCGGGCATTGAGCATCTCGCGAAAAACCACACGCCCGCGTTTGTGTCCCGGATCGAAGAACGCATCGGCCACAAGTAGCTGGCGAGGTCGTCCGCTGGCCCTGGAACCTACCCGCTAAATTGCTTTCTATCCGAAGAGGCGCATCAGACCTGATGAAGGCAGATCGGGTGCGACGAAATGCGAGTCTTTCATTCCTGCGGCGCGAGTCAAGGCCTCGGCGGCGAGATATCCGCTGCGCACCGCGCCTTCCATAGTGGCGGGCCATCCGGTGCAGGTCCAATCGCCGGCGAGGAAAACGCGCGGCCACGCGGTCGACTGCTGCGGACGGAAGGCGTCGATGCCCGGGCGTGGCGAGTAGGTGGCGTGGAGTTCTTTGATTACGGTGGACTTCACCAGATTCGCCGCGCGCGCCGCGGGAAAAAACTCGCGGACTTCTTTTAAAGCCAGATCAACAATTTCGGTGCGGGATTTGTCGATGAGATTCTTCGAGGCGCTTACCACGAGCTCGATGTAGCTGCCCTCAGCCTCCGCGCCGACAGTTGCTGCGCGCGTGGCCAGCAGTTGCGACTTGTTGAACATCCATTGGATGGTTCGGTCGAGCAGGACGGCGTGGTCGAGATTGGTGATTTGGCGATCGAACCAGAGGTGAATTCCGGCGATGGGAGAGGATTTGAAGTGGGTTAGTTTCTCGCGCAAATCGGATGATTCGGGAGTTTGCGGGAGCACTCGTTCGAGAGTGTCAAAGGGGAGGGCCAGGACCAGATAGTCGAAGAACTCTTCCGCGGCGCCTACGCGAATTGTCATTCGCGAGGGCTCGGGAGAAAAAGCTTCGAGCGAGTTGCGGTAGCGAATCTCGCCGCCGCGGGCGCGAATATAGTCTCCGGCGCGATTGTAGAGATCGGTGAGCGGAATGCTGGGAACGCCCATGTGGCGGGCGGCGTGGGACTTCATCGATTCGCGCACGACCTGGGCGGCATAGGAAATCGAAATCAGGTCGAGATCTTCGCTTAGCGCGCTGACCAGGATCGGTTTCCAGAAACGTTCGATGGCATTTTTCGTTTGGCCATGTTGATGGCACCAATCGAGAAATGAGCGGCCGGTGTCTGGCTGCGGGCGCAGGGTGAGCGCGGCAAGGGCGCGAGAGATTACGAGCTTGTCTTTTGCGGATAAAAACGGAAAACGCAGGAACGAGGGCGCGGTGTGCAGAGGCGCAGGCAGAGGAGAGGCGTGCATCACGCTGGTGCGGCCGCCGGGCTCGATGAACGTCATTTCTTCGTACCAGCGGATTTTGTCTTCCACACCGATGCGCTGGTAGAACTCGACCAAGTTGGTGCAGACGCGGAAGAGCACGTGCTGGCAGTTATCGACGACTTCGCCGGTGCCGGGATGCTGGTAGGAGGAAGCGCGGCCGCCGAGATAGGGGCGGCGTTCGAACAGGGTTACGCGGAAGCCGGAGTCAGCGAGCGCGCAGGCTGCGGCTAGGCCGGCCAGGCCGCCTCCTGCTATGGCTACGGTGGGTTGTGAGGGATTCTGGGTCATCGGCCAAGGATTCGAAAGCGTTGCCGCCGCAAGCAACAGCAGGTTCCTCACCGGGCTTGCAGCCTGTTGAGGAATGACAAACTTTACAAACATCACGTTAGGCGCTGCAGGAAACCCTTTCCCAGGACGCGGAGCTTCTCGCTGACCGTCAGAGTTACTTTGCCGCTGAATACGTCGTACTGGCGGGCTGCGATTTTTTCGAGCAGCTTGCTGTAGATGTTTACGAGCACCCACAGGGCGGGCTGGCTGTCTTCCGAAACATAGGGGATCAGTTGTTCGCCTGCCTGGTAGAACTGGCGGGCGCGGGCGGCTTCGAGCTCGAGCAACGGACGGAAGCGGGCTGGATCTGGCGTAGACAGCAACTCGGCGGCCGAGAGGCCGAACTTCGCGAGATCCTCTTCCGGCAAATATACCCGGCCCATGGCAGCGTCTTCTTTCACATCGCGAATAATATTCGTGAGTTGGAAGGCGAGGCCGCACTGCTCGGCCAGCGGCTCGGCCGCAGGATCGCGATATCCGAAGATGTGGATGCAGACGAGGCCCACGACCGACGCTACGCGGTGGCAATATAGTTTTAGATCGTCGAAGGTGCGGTAGTGGACCGTCAGGCCGGGAACCGAGCTGGGCTGAGTTTGGGCTGGGGGACTCGCGCTCTCGGCACCCATCATCTCAGGATTCGTTATTTCAGAATCCAATATTTCAGAATCCAGCACGTCAGGATCCATCACGTCCATCGCCGTGCCCATGGCGAGTTCGTCGAGCAGTCCAGCGGGGATGGTGTGGCGGCGTTGCGCGTCGGTGAGCGCCAGGAGAATTGGATCGTCACTGGGCTCGCCCTGCTGCACGCGATGCAGCGCCGCGAGCCAGGTATTCAGCTTGAAGCGGCGTTCCTCGAGACTGAGGCTGGGGTCGTCGGCAATGTCATCGCAGCGCCGCATAAAGGCATATACGGCACTGAGTGCCTGCCGCTTGGGCTTCGGCAGCACCAGGAATGCGTAATAAAAATTCTTCGCGTTGGTGCGTGTGATCCCGCGGCAGACCGAATACGCCATGGTGAGCTGGGCCGGAGCGGGAGTCCAGGGGATCAAGACGGGCTGGGCTCCTGCGCTCACGATGATTTCCCCAACAATTTCCCTAGGGCGGCTCGGGCGACCAGTGACAGTTTGCGTGGCTTTGAAATTTCGGGACGCTTGCCGAGCACGGCGAAGCCTTGGCGCTCGATGGCATTCAGGATTTCCTGGCCGCCGCAGCTGAAGAGTTCGAGATCCACGGCTAACGCTTTGTCTACTTTCGGAACTAATGGCAGACCGCGGGCAAACCATACACGGGCCCGCTCCACTTCAAATTTCATCATTTCGCAGAATGCGGGCGTGTTGCGGTTCTGCGCCAAGTCTTCTACGCTCACCGAATAACGCCGCAAGTCTTCCAACGGTAAATATATCCGGCTTTTGGCGTAGTCCACGGTTACGTCTTGCCAGAAGTTCGCTAACTGCAACGCGGTGCAGGTGTAGTCGGAAAGTTGCTGACGTTCGGCATCGTGATAGCCGCAAAGATAGAGCACGAGGTGTCCCACGGGATTGGCCGAATAGCGGCAGTAGGCCAGCACATCGTTGAATGTTTCGAAGCGGGTGACGGTCTGGTCCTGGCGGAATGCGATCAGGAGATCGGAGAATTCGTGTTTCGGGATTGCGAACTTCTTTACTGTTTGGGCGAGGGCTACAAAAACCGGATGGCGGGGAGTGCCTGCGTAACAGGCATCGAGTTCGGTTTGCCACTGATCGAGTAAGGCGAGGGACGCATTCGGGTCCCCGACTTCGTCACCTAGATCGTCGGAAATGCGGCAGTAGGCGTAGACATTGAGGAAGTCTTGACGGAGCTTCTTCGGCAGAAACCAGGTTGCTACGGAGAAATTTTCGTAGTGGGTGCGGGCGAGGCTGCGGCAATACTCTTGCGCTTCTTCGAGTGACGGGGGCGTGGTCGGGATCGCGTACGACGCGGGTAGGCGGCTCCAGCCGTCTTTTGCGGCGGGTGGTGTTGCGATGTGGGTGTCAGTAGTGGTTGGAGTCATGCATTAAGAAATCATGCCGTTCACAATTGCCCGGGAGGCAGCATCGAGAGCATACCTCAGCGGCTAAAGCCGCAACTCACTCTGCGGTTCGGCACGACTGAAGTCATGCCCTTACCGAGCGTGCTGACCACGGTCATATCAGATTCGAGAAAACCGCGTGCGTCGTGAGAACGCCTTGCATCGCCGGAGGAACCGCACGGGTGCAAGGGATCCTTACGACTGCGGTTATGCTTCGCATTCGCGAAGCATAACCTTCGCTCAGGACGACAGGCCTTTTTCTCCGACGACTGTCGTACCCTTCCGGCCAAATCAGTGGCCAGGAATTATGGCCGTTTTTATGTCGCCGCCTCGGTTCAGCATGTGGCGCAGCACCTTTTGCAGGCTCGAGAGAGGAGCTTCGCCGGTGATGTAATCGGTGGGGCGAATTTTTTTGGCCGCGATCAGACCGAAGGCGCGGCGCACGGTTTCCGGCGTGTGGTGGAACGTGGCCTTCAGCGTGATTTCTCCGTAGTGGAGGCGGTTGGTATCGAGTTGTACCTTGGATCCGCTGGAGCATCCGCCAAAGAAATTTACGGTGCCGCCTTTGCGGACCATCTCGACCGTCCACTCCCAGGCTTCGGGACGGCCTACTGCTTCGATGACGACATCGCAGCCTCGCTTCTGCGGGGTGAGCGCACGCACGGCATCGACTACGTTTGGCACTTTGGTCGTCTGCACAATTTCATGCGCACCCATGTGCTTGGCGGCGATTACCTGTTCGTCGCGCTTGACCACGGAGATTACGTTGCAGCCGATGGCTCGCGCCACCTGGACAAACATGAGGCCGATGGGGCCGCCGCCGATGATGGTGACGGTATCGCCGATCTCGACTCCGGTTTCGTGCAGGCCGCGCAATACGCAGGCGAGCGGCTCGGTCATGGCCGCGTCTTCGAAACTTACTCCGGAGGGAATGACCAGCATATTCGCTTCCACGATGCGCCGGGGCACGCGGATATATTCGGCGTAAGCGCCGTTGTTGAAAAGCAGGTCTTCACACAGATTTTCCTGGTGCTTGGAGCAGTAGAAGCACATTTGGCAGGGCGCGGAATTCAGCGCGACCACGCGCATGCCCTTCTTGAAGGCGTGTACGCCTTCGCCGACTTCCTCGATGACTCCGGCGAGTTCGTGGCCGAATAGCGCGGGAGGCACGATCATGCGGGCGTGGTAGCCGCGCTGATAAACCTTGAGATCGGTGCCGCAGGTGAGAGCCACCTGCACTTTGACCAGCACCTCGCCTTTTTCCACACGAGGGATGGGCACTCGCTCAATTTTGATATCTTCTTTGCCGTACAGGACGGCAGCCGTCATTTTTCCATTCACTGAATGCTTCCTTGCTTATTGCTTATCTCATGCCCAGGCGAGCCCAGGCTGAATCACAACTTTCATCGACGCAGGCTGCGGATGAGCTGCCAGTTCCAACCCCCGCGCACTCTCCTGCAGCGGAAACCGGTGGCTGATCAACCGTCCCAGGTCCATTTCCTGCTCCATCACAAACCGAACTGATTCTTCCTGCAAATCCACCGACGCGCTGTAGGAGCCGACCAGCGTTTTTTCGTCCACGCAAATCGCCGCCGGATCGACAGCCACCTCGCCGCGCTGCGTCTGCGCAAAAAGCAACACCCGGCCGCCGGGGCGGGCCGCATCCATCGCCGTGCGAATCAAGGCATTGTTGCCTACGGCCAAGATTACAGCGTCGGCGCCGCGTCCTTCGGTACGCTGCCGCACAGACTGCACCGCGTCGTGCTGCGATGCGTCGATCCCATTATCAAATCCAAGGCTTTCACTTATTCTAAGCCTCTCGGGATGCAAATCGGAAGTAATAACCGAGGCCCCTGCCTTTCGTGCCAACACGGTTAATATGATCCCTATGGGGCCCTGGCCAATGGTTAGAACCGTCTCACCCGGTTTCAAGCCCAGCGCTTCGATGCCCTTCATGCATGTATTCACTGGTTCCACGAAACAGGCCTGCTCGAAAGGGACGCCTTGGGGAATCTTCACGGTTCCCTGCTCAACGATCCAATCCATCACCCGGACGTACTCGGCGAAGCCTCCACCGGAGGGTTCGAAGCCTGCTGTGCATCCGACCTTTTTGTAAGTCGTGCATTGCGCGAAGGTCTGGTGCCGGCAGTAGTAACACTGGCGGCAGGGGATGTGATGAAAGACCACGACCCGGTCGCTCGGCTGGAACCTGGTTACTCCCGCGCCTACGGCCGCTACGACGCCGGAGGTTTCGTGGCCGAAGATGCGGGGCGCGGAATGCGATCCGGAGGCGATCTTCTTTAGGTCCGTGCCACAGACTCCGCAGGTATGCACTCGGACGAGTAACTCGCCGGCGGCGATAGCGGGCACCGGAACCGTCTCCAGGCGAACGTCGTTGACTCCGCGATACACTGCCGCCAGCATGGTCGCAGGGATCGGCTGGCTGCGGTGTTCCATTGCGAGTTGTCCGGAGCTTACCATCAAGTCTTAGATGAATTCAGCTTCGTCTGCGCTTCACGCACTCTTCGATCAGTATTGATCCCCGACTCAAACCCTGACGCTATTTGGCGGGAGGCTCTGTCTGCCGCGGGTCCGTGTTCCGGAATTCTACAGCCACCGTCATCGAATCCAAGTACGGCGAATCCGGCGGAGTGAAGTGATGCGCCTTTACTTGCAGCACCACATAAAAGCTCTCCACTTTAACGATTCGGCGGGCGCCCACGGGAATGGTGGCAAAGGTCGAGGCGTCCAGGCGCCATAAAGAATTCTTCGGATCGTTCCTTGGATCATCGGAGAGATATTGGGAAGCCTGCAAAACATTGTCGTAGACGGGATGGCGCAGGTCCGCCAATTTAACCTGCCAGGAAGTGATCTTGGTGTCACCGGCCGGCACGCGGGGAGCAATCGAGAATGCATACCGGTCATCCCCATGCGAATCTTTGATGCGCTCACGGTAGATGGGGTCTTGGGTGGTTAGCCTGGCCTCAAAGCTTTCTTCCACGACGTGGGTGTCGCCCTGCCGAAAGCTTTCCACGTACACGGTAGGAGCGGTGGATTGCGCGGCCAGGCACATCGCGATACAGGAGGCGATCGGGACCAGAAGGCGCGATCTTGCGCCGAGTCTCATTCGTGACCTCCGGCGCTCGATGAACTGGCGGCCGCTGGCGGCGCGAGGACCTTTCTTGATGCCTGACTCAGTTCTTCGAGACGCGTCAGATGTTCGCCCAGCGCCCTCGCTGCCTTGCGGCTGTTGCCGGCTAGTTGGGCAACGCGTCTCCACAGCCATGGGCGCAGTGCAGCGAATAATGCGAAGCTGGCGGTTCTGAACTGACCTTGCGAGTCGATGAAGCGCGCCGTCTGCGGCATTTCAAAGTCATACTCATCGGAGATAGCTTTGGTGGCAGCGAAGGGAATCGCGTGGGCGTGGGCCGCGGCGGCTACCGCAGAGGCTTCCATGTCTACTGCGCGCGCTCCGTAGGCCCGCGCCAAATTTGACTTCTGATCCGTCCCGGCCACTGCCATAAAAGTCACTAGCGTACCCTGTCTGTTTGCGCCTTCGATTTCGGTGCGGCTGCCGTCGCGGGCGTCCACTACTACGGCTGGAGCGAAAACATCCCCGACATGCAGGCTCGCATCCAGAGCGCCGGCAAATCCTACCGACTGGACGAGCGTCGGACTGTACAACGCGATCACGGCTTCGGCCGCTCTACGGGCAGCTTCCACGCCGATGCCGCCGCAGACGATGACCATCTTGTTGCGCTCGTCTTTGCGTTCAAAGAAAACGAAGCTGCGGCCTTCGTACTGGCGGGCGACGCGGGTGCACCCCTCGATCAGGCTGCTGACTTCGCGTTCCAGGGCGGCCACGATGGCGACTTTAGGCATATCCGTTGGCCCGAAACCACTCCACTGCACGGCGCAGGGCGTCATCCGCGGGGATCGTCTTCCATCCCAGCTCGCGTTCGGCTTTGCTCGAACTGGCCCACATTTTTTTCCTTCCCATGCGCACCGTCTCGACCGTCGCGCGCGGTTCGCGCCCCAGCAGGCGGCCTGAGACCGTCTCATCCACCGCGCCAGCTACGTAAGCGACAAAGTACGGCAACTTTACTTTCGGCGACGGCAGTCCTGCAATCGCGCCCAGTTTGTCGAGAATCTGTTTCAATGTCAGATTCTCGCCGCCCAGAATGTAGCGCTCGCCGCTTCGACCTTTTTCCATCGCGGCGACGTGTCCGCGGGCGCATTCTCGAACATCGACCAGGTTCAATCCCGTCTCTACATAGGCGGGAAACTTGCGCTTTAGAAAATCTACTACGATGCGCCCGGTCGGAGTGGGTTTAATGTCCTGCTCACCAACTGGCGTTGTCGGATTCACCGTGACCACCCGCATCCCGTCGTGGCCCGCTTCGAGTGCCACCTGTTCAGCCATGAACTTCGAGCGCTTGTAATGGCCGATCATGTCAGCCAGCGAAACGGGAGAGTCCTCGTCGGCGGGACGTCCGTTTCCCGTAAACCCCATGGTCGCGACGCTCGATGTATAGACCACGCAACGGACGGTATTCCTGTTCTTGCGCGCCGCGTCCAGAATCGACCGCGTGCCTTGCACGTTCGAGCGGTACATCTCGGCGGAGTCTCGCACCCAGAGCCGGTAGTCGGCAGCCACGTGAAAAACCACCTCGCAGCCGGCCATCGCATTTTCGAGCGAGGTTGGATTGCGCAGATCGCCCGCCGCCGTCTCTACTCTGGAAGAGCCAGCTGTCAGACCTTCGAGATTCTTCAGATTGCTGGTCGGGCGTACGAGAAGCCGCAGGTCGGCTCCCTGTTCGGACAAAACGCGGGCCACGTGGGAGCCGAGGAATCCGGTTGCGCCTGTGACGAAGGCCAGCATTTAGCAATTGGCAGTTAGCATTCAGCTTTTGGATCGGGTTTCCGGTCGCAACAACGTCGCAGCTCCCCGCCTAAAGGCGTTTCCACAACTCGGCGACCTAACGGTATGCCTGAAGACATACCCTGATACACCGACTCTTCCTGTGCCGTTCCCTCTGGGGCTTAAGCTCAGTCCCTTGTGCCTTTGGCCGGCGCGACTGGAAGTCGCGCCCTTTCAAAGCAAAAGCCGAACGGCGAACTGCCAATTGCTAGGTGCTTTCTTTCTCCATTACCTTGGCGTAGGTTGTTAACGCGAGGAGCGGGAAGTATCGCCGGTAGAGGTGATACTGCAAATAGAACACACGCGGAAAGCCTGTGCCGGTGCAGTAGGGCTCGTCCCATGAGCCGTCTTCTTTCTGCGTGCGCAACAGGTAAGCAATTCCGCGGGCCACGGAATCGCTGCGCGTGTCGCCTACTGCCAGGATTCCGAGAATCGCCCATGCGGTTTGCGATGGAGTGCTCGGGCCGACGCCGCGAAGGTTCGCATCGTCGTAAGAGCCACAACTCTCACCCCAGCCACCGTCCGGATTCTGCACCATCCGCAACCACTCCGCCGCCTGCTGGATGCAAGGTTCGTGGTTGTCCATGCCGATGGCTTCGAGGCCGCGCAGCACCAGGGCTGTGCCATAGATGTAGTTCACGCCCCAGCGTCCGAACCAGCTTCCATCAGGCTCTTGTTCCCTGCGGACAAAATCAATCGCCCGCCGCACGGCAGGATGCTTCTTGTCGTAACCGTAAGCCGCCATCATCTCGAGGGTGCGGCCGGTAATATCGACCGTCGGCGGATCGAGCATGGCGTTGTGATCGGCGAAGGGCACGTGCTCGAATACCATGCGGTCGTTGTCCTTATCGAATGATGCCCATCCCCCGCTCTTGCATTGCATCGACAAGACCCAGTCGATGGCGCGCTGCACCGACTCCCGCTGATAGCGGCCGTTGGGATGCTCGACGCGGCTCAGAGCGAGACAAACCATCGCGGTGTCATCCACATCCGGATAGAACTCGTTGTTGAACTCGAAGTACCATCCGCCGGGCTTGCCTTGTTTGTTTTTAATCTGCCAGTCGCCGGGATTCCGCACCTGCTTTTGAAGAATCCAGTCGGCACACTTCACCATGCGCGGATCGTTCGCCGGAACTCCCGCTTCGCCGAGGGCGAACATGGCGTATGCCGTATCCCACACCGGGGACATGCAGGGCTGCATGCGGAAAGTATCGCCTTCTTCAATGCCGAGTTTTTCAAACTCATCGAGGGCCCGGATCACCTGAGGATCATCGAGCGAATATCCCTGGCAACGCAGGGCGATGACGGTGTTCATGATCGAGGGGTAGATGCCTGCGAGACCGTCGCTCATCTCGACACGCTCCAGCACCCATTTCTCGGCCTGCTTTAGCGCGATCGACCGAAGCGGCCGGATATGTACGCGCTCAAACCAGTGCGTCATGCGGTCAAGACAAAGAAAGAAATTGCGCCACGAAACCAGCTTCTTCGACCAGCGTAGGTGCATGCGCGACTTCAGTATTCCGCCGACGAACAGTTCTTCGACGCCCATCTCCCGTGGAATCTTTTTAAAGGGCTTCTTGGCGTAGCAGATGGAAAGCGGCACCAGGATAGCCCGCGACCAGGAAGAAATCTCGTAGATATTGAACCAGAACCAATTAGGAAACAGGACAATCTCGGGAGGAATCGCGGGCACGGCATCGTAATCATACTGCCCGAAGAAGCACAGATAGATCTTGGTAAATGTATTGACCTCGGTGACTCCGCCCATCTCAAGGATTTTCTTGCGGGCGCGCTGCAAGACCGGGTGATCCGCGCTGTATCCCGCCAGCTTCAGCCCAAAATACGCCTTCACCGAGACGCTGATATTCGACGGCCCTGTCGGATAGGTATTCCACCCGCCATCGTCATTCTGATGTTGAACGATCCAGTTGGCTGCCTTGCGGAAGCGCTCTGGGTCGCCCGTCCCCAGCAGCGTATGCAGCAGAATGTAATCGGACTCGAGTGAGGTGTCGGCTTCCAGTTCTCCGCACCAGTAGCCATCTTCGTGTTGAGCGGAGAAAAGAAGTTTGCGTGCGGCGGCCATCGCTGCGGCTACACGGCCGGCCAGTCCTTCGATCTTGCCAAAGCGAAGTTGTGGAGCAGAGCCTAAGTGCGAGTCAGGGGAGTTCGTTGTATCTGTCTCCATGAATGTGCGGCTCCGTTAGTCCGCGGTAGCGCTTGCCGGAGCGGCGGCGATGGATTCGACAATCTCCGGCGGCAGCCCGAAGCGAACGTTTTCCGGCATCACTTCGAGTTCCTGCACGTTGTCGAAACCCTTGCTGGCAAGGAACTTCATGGTTTCCTCTACCAGACACTCCGGCGCGGAAGCACCGGCCGTCAACGCGATGGTCTTGACGTCCACAAGCCAATCGGCCTCGATGTCTTTGAAGCTGTCGATCAGATGCGAGTTCGTCCCTAAGTTTCGCGCCACCTCGACCAGACGATTTGAATTTGAACTATTTTCCGAGCCCACCACCAGTAGCAAATCAGCTTCCGAGGCGACCTGCTTCACGGCCACCTGACGGTTCTCCGTCGCGTAGCAGATATCCTGCGCCGCCGGGCCTTTAATGTTGGGAAACTTCTTCTTTAATGCCGCGATGATGTCTTTGGTTTCGTCGAGGCTCAACGTGGTTTGTGTGAGGTAAGCCACGCGATTCGGGTCAGGCACGCTCAGCGAAGTCACCTGCTCCGGAGTTCCCACAACCTGGGTCACCAGCGGCGCCTCACCGAGAGTTCCGATCACTTCGTCGTGATCGTGGTGCCCGATCAGAATCAGCGAGTAGCCCTCTTTGGCGAACTTCACCGCTTCCACATGGACTTTGGTGACTAGCGGACAGGTGGCATCGATGACGCGCAACCCGCGCCGGGCGCTGTGTTCGCGCACCTCCGGGGAAACTCCGTGGGCGCTGTAGATGACGCGTTCGCCGTTGGGGACTTCATCTTCGCTATCGACGAAGATCGCGCCCTTGCCGCGCAGTTCGTCCACTACAAAGCTGTTATGGACGATTTCCTTGCGCACATAAATCGGCGGCCCAAAGGCCTCCAGTGCGATGCGGACTACGTCGATGGCCCGAACCACGCCGGCGCAAAATCCCCGTGGCTTCAGCAAAAGCACGGTCTTTCCCTGGCTATTTGGCACGCTCAAACTCCTATTCCTATGATCTTCTCCAGACTGTGTAAGATGCAAAAATCCGAGCCTTGGAACTCTATGGTCAGGGTACAGGAACCCGATTGTGGCGATGCTATTAAACTACTGGAAAGTACCCTTCTGGTCAACGTAAGGTACAGAAACGGCTGGGATTAGCAGTGAGTGGGGTGAATTCAAGGTTGACTGGCGAACCCGCTATGCCTACCACAGCCTCTGTGCCCCGTATCCGTCCAAAGCGCGGTCGTTGCTTACAATGGGGATGTTCTCGGCGAGGGCCTGAGCGATCAGCATACGATCAAAAGGATCTTTGTGTGGACCGGGCAATAAGCCCGCGCGGATGGCGTGCTGGGCCGTCACCGAAACAACTTCGAAGCGCTCCCGGGCTAGATACGCGCCAAAGTTCTCGACAACCTCGATTGCAACATCAAGTTTTCCCAATCGGACCTTGGTGGCTATTTCCCACACCGAAGCGGCGCTTACGAGCACAGTGTAATCCCTGTTCTTGAGCCGATTTTGGGCAGAGACCGTCAGTGACGGATTCTTTGTGAGCCACCAAAGGAGTGCATGGGTGTCCAACAGAAGGCGCACGAGGCTTCTACTCCCATCCCTCGAGTTCTTCTGGAGGCAGGGGTTCGAAGAATTCGGGGCCGATATGGATCTTGCCTTTTAGGGCTCCGGGTTTGCGGTCGCCGCGCTTGTCTTCGATGGCGACCAATCGCACCACCGGCTTTTTCCCGCGTGCGATAACGATCTCCTCGCCCTGGCAGGCTTTTTCGATGAGCCTAGAGAGTTGTGTCTTGGCCTTGTGGATGGTGATCGTTTCCATATTGAGTGTCCCGTTAGCTAACAATCTTAGCTAACGCAATGTCGATCGTCAAGCCCTTTTTGCAGCCTTACCCGTTCGCCTTGATCATCTGCTCGGCATGTTTGCGGGAAGTATCCGTCAGCGTGGCGCCGCTGAGCATTCGCGCTACTTCTTCCGTGCGCTCTTCGTCCACAACTACGCGGATGCTGGTGCGCGTCCGCCCGCTCCATGCCTTTTTTTCGATGACATAGTGATGATCGGCGAAGGTGGCGATTTGCGGTAGGTGGGTCACGCATAGCACTTGATTGACCCGGGCAAGCTCTTTCAGTTTTTTTCCTACGGCTTCGGCTGCCCGGCCTCCGATGCCGGTGTCGATTTCGTCGAACACCATCGTGCGCTGGGCCGCTGCACGAACACCCCCGGCTTTCGCGGACGAGAGCCTGCCCTGAGCTTGCCGAAGGGGCGTCCGCGCCACACTTACTTTCAGCGCCAGCATCACCCGCGACAGTTCCCCACCGGACGCTACGTGTTCCAACTGGCGCATCGGCTCGCCCGGATTGGTTGCAATCATGTAAACCACCTGATCGATTCCCGTCGTGGTCCAGTTCCCTTCTTGGTCTTCTGTTGCTATTTCGATGCGGAATGCCGATTTCATTGCCAGATCGTTGATCTCGGTCTCGACCAGCTTCTCCAGCTTCCGCGCCGCGTCCTCACGCTTTTTCGACAACGCGCGCGCTGCCTTCAAATACTCTGTACCGGCCTTCGCCAGTTCAGCCCGCAACTCGCGCAGGATTTCGTCCTTGTTCTCAATCTCAGAAAGCTTGCGGGCCACGTCTGCGCCGAACGCGATCACGTCATCGAGCGCTGGACCGTACTTACGCTTCAACCGGTCGAGCGACGCGAGCCGGTCTTCCACCTCCGCCAGGTGTTCGGGCGAGGCCTGGATTCCGCCGGCATAATCGCGCACGGTGGCTCCCACATCTTCCACACTGATGCGCGCTGTCTCGAGCGCAGCCAGGGCCTCCCGAAACCTGGGCTCGTAGCGCGCCAGTTCTTCAATCTGCTTCTGCGCCGCCCGCATCGAGGAAGATGTAGAGCGCTCGCCTTCGTAGAGCAAATCGAAGGCCTGCATGGCTGCGTTGTAGATCTTTTCCGCGTTGGCGAGCACGCGCTTCTCGGTTTCGAGCCTCTCGTCTTCACCCGGCTGCAGGCGGGCTTCTTCGATCTCGCGTTTCTGGAAGATCCACAAATCCACGAGCCGCAAGCGATCCTGCTCGCCTTGTTCCAACTCGTCGATGCGGTTGCGAATTCCCTTCCAGGTTTCGTAGGCCGCCGCCACTTGGTCGATGTGGCTTCCCGCAAATCCATCCAACAATGCGAGCCGCGCCGGACCGTCGAACGATAGAATCGATTCGTTTTGGGCATGAATGGTCGCCAGATGCGGAGCCAGTTGCCGCAGCACGGCGACCGTAGCCGCCTGATTGTTCACGAACACGCGGCCTTTGCCTCCAGCCGCGATCTCGCGACGCACGATAAGCGAACCGTCTTTGGATCCATCCAGGCCGTTGTGCTCGAGTGCTTTTTCGATCGCGTCCGCGGCTCTGCCGTCGCTCTCGAAGACCGCCGACACCACGGCGCGTTGTGCTCCCGTGCGGATCACGTCGCTCGAAGCTTTTTCACCCAGCAGCAGCGCCAGGGCATCGATCAGAATAGATTTTCCAGCGCCGGTTTCTCCGGTCAGCAGGTTCAGCCCTGAGGCGAATCGTACTGCTGCGTTGTCGATGACCGCGTAATTCTCTAAACGCAATTCAACCAGCACGGACGTCCTCGGCTGACGATGTCGAAGTTTTGCGCAGCATAGCACGAAAGGGCAGGAAAGTTTACGGATGCGATACGTCTTCGAAAGCCCACGGCTTAATCATCTATAATCGCGTCAAGGTATTCTCCAAATCACAATGCAATTTCTCCCGTACCCTGCACTCTTTATCGGCGGCGAGACTCTCGAACTACTTTCCAGCACGGGAGCGGTCGCGAGGTTCGTTCTTATCACTTTGCTCGCATTCAGCTTGATCTCGTGGGCGATCATCCTTACCAAGTGGAGCTTGCTACGCCGCGCCCGCGTCCAGAGCGGACGCTTTCTGCGGGCATTTCGTAAGGCCCAGCGCCTGCAGGACATAGCCACCGTGGCCGATCAGTTTCGCCCTAGCCCGCTGGTGGGAGTCTTCGAAGGCGGCTTCCAGGAGTACAGGCGGCAGCTTGCCTCACCCGGCGCGGCCCTTCGCAGCCTCACGGCGGTGCAGCGCGGCATGCAGATCGGAGCCTCGGAGGCAATTACGCGCCTTGAGCGCAACGTTCCATGGCTTGCGATTACGGCCGCCGTCACCCCGTTTATCGGGCTGTTCGGGACCGTATGGGGAATCATCGACGCCTTTCACGGTCTCGGAACGGCCGGTGGAGCGACCCTGCGAGCCGTCGCCCCTGGCATTTCCGAAGCTCTTATAACCACCGCAGCCGGACTTGCTGCCGCCATTCCTGCGGTCATCGCCTACAACCTCATTGGGAACTCCATTCGCGAGTTCGCCGCTCGCGGTGACGATTTCACTCTCGAAGTGCTGAATTCCATCGAGAGCATGCAGCCGCAACCCGTCGCCGAAGTGAGGCGCTGATGGCTTTCACCTCGTCCAACGGACGCACCCAAACCGCACTCGCCGATATCAACATCACTCCGCTGGTCGATGTCGTATTGGTCCTACTCATCATCTTCATGGTGACCGCGCCCGTTCTCCAGTCCGGGATCGAAGTCAGCGTGCCTAAGACGCGCACCGTCAAGCAAATCACTGAAGAGCGGGTCGTCATCACCATCAACAAAGACCAGCGCGTGTTCCTCGGCAACGACGCCATCAACATCAACCAGATTGCCGCCATACTGCGACAGAAGATTCGCGATCCCCGCAACCAGTTTATTTTTGTCCGCGCCGATGAGAACGTGCCCTTCGGCGCCTTCGCCACGGTCATGGACGCGGTAAAGCAATCGGGCATAACCAACGTGAGCATCGTGACTCAGCCTTTGGAACAAAATGGCGCAAAACGCTGAGATATTTTTCGAACACGATAATTGGGGACGCGCCCTCGCCTGGTCCGCGGGCTTCCACCTGGCGCTCACTTCCATCATTCTGCTTTACACGGCGGTTTTCACGGGAAGCCGAGGGGAAGGCTGGGGCGCCGGAGGTGGCGGTTCGGCGATCGGGGTCACGTTAGTGAGTAACGTTCCATTGCCGGCCACGCCGGCGCCGACGCAGAACGTTCTGGCCAACGAATCCAAGGGCATCACCAAATCTGAACCGAAGATTGAAGAGAAGGAAGCCGACGCGATCGAGATCCAGGGCAAGAATTCGAAGATCACGCCGAAGAAGAAGCCTCCTACGCCGACCAAAGCCAAGCCCGAACCTGCGCCCGAGGAAGAAGCTAACCAGGTCGCATTCGGTGAAGGCGGCCCGGTCAGCGGGCCTTATGGCAGCTTCGCCGCGGGCGGCGCGAAAGGCGGTTTTGGAATCACTGGAGGCGGCGGCGATTTTGGGACGAGATACGGATGGTACGTCCAAATCATTCAGAGAAAAGTCTCCGAGAACTGGCTGAAGTATGAAGTCGACCCCAGCATCAGCACCGCACAACGCGTCTATATCACTTTCGACGTCGCCCGCGACGGCCATCCCTTCAATGTCCAGGTCGAACAGACCAGCGGGGTGCCATCGCTCGATATATCCGCCACCCGCGCCTTGCAGCGCATCGACACCTTTGGTCCGTTGCCCCCGGACTACAGCGGCAGCAAGATCTCGGTGGAATACTGGTTCGATTACAGCAGAAAATAAACTTGTGTCCTTATGGGTCCGTTGTGGCATCCATAAAGTAATTCCTTGGAGATTCCGATCTGTATACGATAGGAGAACACTACGGCATCCACCTGATTATTCCGGAGGTTCCCGATGCGTGACTATGATGGATGGCAATGATCTCTTATAATTCGAGAATGGGAACGTATCGGAGTACGATATTGTCGTATCGAGTATGTTTATGCCTTGGTTCGCGTAACCGCTACAAACGGATGGGCGACACGCACAAAACAGTTCCGCGCTTCACATTCGGCGCACCGCTCCTCAGCGTTTTGAGCGGGCTCATTCTGGTCGCCTCTGTTCTCGCTCCTTCATCTTCCGCGCAGGATTGGGTTCGCACGGGTTCTGGTCTCGGCGTCGAAAAAGTGCGCCTCGCCGTTCCCGACTTCAAGCCTTCCAACAACGATCCTCAAAATGACCCGCTGTTAAAGACCTTCAACGACACTTTCTGGAACGACCTGGATAATTCGGGCGTCGTCGAACTCGTCTCCAAGAGTTTTTATCCGTTGCAAGTGCCCGGGCAGCCACCCGAGGTCACGTTCCCGGCCTGGAACGCGCCTCCGTCGAACGCAGCTATGCTGGCCTTCGGCAATGTTGGGGTTGTCACCGGTAAGCTTACCGTTCAGGGCTGGCTGTATGACGTAAAGAACACAGCTTCGCCGGAAGTTCTCGGCAAACAATACACTGACGTTCCTACCATCGACGCGGCCCGCGTCATCGCCCACAAATTCGCCGACGAGATTATCTTCCGCCTGGGCGGAGGCATTCCCGGCATCGCCGAGAGCAAAATCTATTTCGTCAGCGACCGCTCCGGCCACAAAGAAATTTGGGTGATGGATTACGACGGTTCGAATCAGCGCCAACTCACTCACCTCGGCTCTGACTCTCTTTCGCCGCGGGTTTCGCCCGACGGTTCCCGTCTCGCCTTCAGTTCTTTGACCAAGAGCGGATGGGATATTCTCATGTACTCTGTAGATCTGAACCGTGTGGTCAGCTTCCCGCGATTCGGCGGCACGAATCTTTCGCCCGCTTGGTCGCCCGACGGCGCGCGCCTCGCGCTCTCGTCTTCTCGCGGTGGCAATTCTCAGATTTATGTGTGCGACGCTTCGGGCGCCAACCTTCACCGGCTAACGTCGAACCGGGGTCCGGACGTCGGTCCCGTGTGGAATCGTAAGACCGGCGCTCAGATCGCTTTCGTCAGCGGCAGCACGGGATTGCCTCAGGTCTATACCATCGAAGCCGACGGCACGAATGAGCAGCGTATGACCGACCAGGGCTACGCCGTCTCACCCAACTGGTCGCCCAATGGCCAGTTCCTTACTCTGGCGTGGATCCGAAAGTATGGTCCCGGACAGCCCGGCTCTTCCGACATTTACTTGATGGACATCGCGAGCAAGCAATGGGTCCAGCTCACGCACGACGGTGGGCGCAACGATTATCCCTCGTGGTCGCCAGACGGCCGCCACATCGTCTTTGAGTCTAAGCGCTCAGGCAAGGAGGAAATTTGGATGATGCTCGCCGACGGCAGCAAACTTCATCAACTGACTTTTACCGGACGTAATACGCAACCAAACTGGAGCTGGAAATAAAACACTTCGTCTGAACTCGAAGGCCATTTCCCGGGTTCGCAGGAGGATTAAACGTGAAGAGGGAGAATATGAAACATCAAAGTTTACGGGTACTCGCAACCGTCGTCAGTCTGGCCGCTGTTCTTATGCTCGGCGCATGCCACAAGAAAACAGCTCCGCCCCCGCCGCCACCGCCGCCGGCGCCATCGTCGCCGACCGCTGCCATTTCCGTCAGCCCAGATACGATTCAGCCGGGGCAATCGGCCACCCTAACCTGGCAGACTTCCAACGCCACCGACGTGTCCATCGACGGCATTGGCGCGGTTCAGCCCAGCGGATCGCAACAGGTCACTCCTGCCGATTCGATCACCTATCACCTCGTTGCCAAAGGCTCGGGCGGGACCCAGGAAGCCACCACGCGCCTCACCGTGACCCAGGCGCCGCCGCCAACGGCAATGACTTCGTCGCCCACGGAAGAAGACCTCTTCGGGCGCACCGTTAAGGACATTTACTTCGATTACGACAAGTCCGACATTCGGGGCGATCAGCAGGCTTCCGTCCAGTCCGACATGCTCTTCCTCAATCAGCATCCGAACATCGGCTTTACGGTTGAAGGACACTGCGACGACCGCGGCTCAACCGAATACAACCTGGCCCTCGGCGACCAGCGCGCCAGTGCGGTAAAGAATGCCTTGACCACGGCCGGAATCAATGCCAGCCGCATCAAGACCATTAGCTACGGCAAAGAGAAGCCGTTCTGCCTGGAAGAAAACGAGGCCTGTTGGCAGCAGAACCGCCGTGGCCACTTTGTCTATCAGAAGTAATGCTTTCTCCGCATGGGGCGGAGAACTTTCCGCCCCATGTGCGTTCGTTCCCTCCTCTCAATTCGTGCAACCCGGATTGTGGAGGATCGATCCAAGAGTTGAAACAACTCCTGACCAAGGAGGCCGACCATGAAAAACCTGTTTGTGCTGACGGTACTGGCTGTTCTGCTGGCCCCCGCGCTCCCGGCAAATGCACAGGACGAAACGACAAGGCTCGAGGCTTATGGAGGATACGACTACGCGCGCTTTCATGTGAATGCCAGGGTTAACGGGATCCCGCCTGCATTGACCTTTAACGGAAACGGTGGAGGAGGTCAGCTCCAATACAACGCGAATAACTGGATCGGCACGGTGGCGGATCTGGGTGGCTTTGGCGTGACCAGCACGACCAACGGCGCATTGATCGGGGGAGCGTTTACCTATCTTTTCGGACCCAGAATGAATTTACGGCGCGGCAAGGTTACGCCTTTCATTCAGGCACTCTTCGGAGGCATTCGCACGACCAGCGGGATAGGCCATTCGGGGCTCGAAAATCATTTTGCGATGACCGCAGGCGGCGGCATTGATTTCAGGGTGTCCGGGCACATCTCCGTTCGTCCCGTGGAGGCCGAGTACTTCATGACGACGATCCCCGACGGCCTCGACAATCGGCAAAACAATCTCCGGCTCAGTGCCGGTATCGTCCTTCGGTTCGGTCGGGGATAGGACATCGTTCTGCCCTTAGCCGCCGACCCGGACGACAGGAAAGCAGAGCCCGTTTCATGATCTAGACAGTCTGACCTAGAATGGTTTCAGGAAATCTACCCCTATGACACTACGACGCTTCTCCGCTTTTCTCGCCCTGCTCTCCACCCTTTCGCTGACCGTGGCCCCGGCGTGGGGCGCCAGCAAAGAGATGATCCAACTTCAAACTCAGGTCCAGCAACTGCAGGAGCAGATGACCGCCATGCAGCGCAGCTTCGATGAGCGCATGGGCGTCATGAGAAACCTGGTCGAGCATGATACCGACGCGACCAGCAAAGTTGTGGTCGCCCTCACCACCCTGCAGGCCACGCTGCAAAAACAGCAGGGAGATTCCTCCACCCACGTGGACCAGCTCGCCGGCCAGATCCAATCCCTCAACGACACGCTCGACGAACTGAAGGCCCGCCTCGCCAAAGTCAGCAAGCAACTCGAGGACATGCAGTCGTCCCAGCAAAGCCTGGCCGCGTCGCAGGCCCAGCAGCAGGCGCAGCAACAGGCTGCCGCTTCGGCTCCGCCGCCCGATGTTCTCTACAACAACGCAGTGCGCGATTACAACGGCAACAAGAACGACCTCGCCACGCAGGAGTTTTCCGACTACGTCAAGTTCTATCCCAACACCGATCTCGCCGGAAATTGCTACTTCTATCTCGGCGAGGTTCAATTCCGTCAGGGAAACTATCAGCAGGCTGCGCAGAGTTACGACCAGGTCCTGCAGAACTTTCCAACGGGAACGAAAGCCGCTTCCGCCCAGTTGAAGAAAGGGTTTGCCTTGATCGAATTGGGCAAGCAGGAAGATGGAGTGGTTGAGCTTCGCCACGTGATCCAGCGCTATCCTAAGTCCAACGAAGCCCTGCAGGCCCGCGAACGTCTGCGCAAGCTGGGAGTCGCGACTCGACCGGGGGAATAAGAGCAGTGATCAGTGGCTAGTGTTCAGGGGCCAGTTATAGCGGAGGTATTACCGTGACCAAGATTTCCGAAAACGATCCCGACCGCGCCAAGGGCGCCACGGAAGAAGAGCACAACCACGACGGCAACCTCGGCCTCTCCGAGCAACTCGGGCACCGCGATCAGGATTCACGCATCAAGGGTGCGGACACAGACTTCCCCGAGCCTGGAAACAGTCCGGAACATTCAGGGGAAGAGAGCAAGAAGAAGTGATCAGTGGCTAGTGGTCAGTGGCTAGTGATCAGTGATCAGAAAACCCGACCTTCGTTCCGGTGTCACTGGCCACTGATCACTAGCCACTGCTCCTAAATCGCCATCGCGCCGACTTCTTTTTCCACCTCAGCCGTATCCACCATCACGATGGCGTCCCACGGACAGCCGTCGAGGAAGCATCCGTCGGGACCTTTGCTGAGGCACTTCTTGCAGCCGATGCAGAGGATGGGATCGACTGCGATGCGGCCGAAAGGTGTGCTGTCTTCGTCCGCAACCCAGAACATGCAGTCTTCCACCGGACAGTATTCCACGCAGGCCGGCGAACCGGCGCATCCGGTGCAGCATTCGGTAATGACGGCCAGTTCCTTCGGCTTCTTTTTCCGAGGCGTGCTTAGACCTTTGGACCTGGGTTCGGATTTCATCTCGTCGGGAACCATGCCGACAGCTCTGGTGGCGCCGGGTACAGGTGGCATGGCGCGATTATACCGTGCTTTTCGTGTAAGCCAAAATCTTCGGCTGACGCTAACGTGGAAGTGCGGCGCTTGTGTGGGGACGGGCGCCTTCGCCCGTCCAGGCCTGGGCGAAGCCCGGCCGCATGCCGCTGCGCGCCTTAGCGCCCGCGATGATTCGAAGCCGCGGACTTCCGGCGCTGCGTCAATGTCTGACCAAGATCAAGCGTTAAGCTCCCGCCTGTCCCAGAACGGATTTCCAAAGAGAATTATGATCTCCCGCAGCGTGCGCAGCCCGCTGCTTCCGGTATACTGAACCCCTGCAAAGGAGCATCCCATGGCTGGAAAGAGTCTGAACCGGGTTCAACTGATCGGAAATCTTGGGAAAGATCCGGAAGTCAAATACACGCCGCAGGGCACGCCCGTGGCCAAGCTGACCATCGCCACCAATGAGCGATTCAAAGACAAGGCCGGCGAATGGCAGGACCGCACCGAGTGGCACAACGTGGTGCTCTGGCAGCGCCTGGCCGAGATTGCGGGCGAGTATCTGAAGAAGGGCGGCAAGGTTTACATTGAGGGCCGCCTGCAAACCCGCTCCTGGGACGACAAGACCAGCGGCCAGAAAAAATACATGACCGAAGTGGTGGCCAGCGACCTGATCCTGCTCGGCGGACGAGGCGAAGGCGGCGGAGACTTCAAGGAAAGCTCACGCGGCGCATCGGCCGCTGGCGGCAACAACTTCGACCAGCGCACGCCAGAAGCCGAGCACGCGAACGCAGGGTCTGGCCCGATCACGGATGAAGACATTCCGTTCTAACGGGCGGCTCTGATTTTGGGTGGCGCAGCGCTTCAGCGCTGCGAACCCGCGGCCCGCTTTGGCTGAGGGCTTTAGCCTCTGAGGGACATAGGCCTCGGAAATTTTTCATGACCGAACAACTAGCCGATAAGAAATGCGTTCCCTGCCGCGGTGGCGTGCCTCCGCTCAAGGGCAAAGAACTCGAGGCGCTGCACAAGATCGTTCCTCAGTGGAGCGTGGTTAACGAGCACCACATCACTCGCGCCTTCACCTTTCCCGACTTCAAGCAGGCACTCGACTTCGTGAATCGCGTTGGCGCGTTAGCTGAGGAACAAGGCCATCATCCTGACATCTTGCTCGCCTGGGGCAAAGCCGGGATCACGCTCTGGACTCACAAGATCGACGGCCTCACGGAGAGCGACTTCATCATGGCCGCCAAGATCGACCGCTTGCTCGGATAGAGGTTCAGGGGCTAAAGCCGGCATCATTTGTGACGCTTTACGCGGCGCTGAAGCGCCGCTCTTCCACGTCATCACGCACGTTACCGGACGCTTGCAGTTCGTTCCCTGCCCACTCGCATCGCCAGCGCCCACAGCGCTGCGGGAACTAGCATCACCAATCCAGTCCACGTTGCGACTGTGCGCGCGGCAACACCCGCGTCCAGCAAACGTCCGCACAGAAAAGCGCCGGCGGCGATCGTCAACATCGAGAAGCCCAGGTCAGCGGAGAAGACGCGGCCGCGGAAGCGGTCGTCGGTATGAAGCTGCAGCATCGTGGTTGAGAAAACCCACACCGTCGACCCTCCCGCGTGCGCGAGCATGGCGCATGCAGCGGCCATCCACACCGTGCGGCTGCTGCCGAGCATTCCGTATCCGACGGCGATGGTGAGATAACCGAAGAAAATGCCGAGTTGCAGCCGGCGGTCGCTGCGGCCCGCCCAGCGCGCGACGACGAGCGGACCAACCAGAGCCCCCAACCCGCGTCCGCCCAGCAGTATGCTCATACCGAGCATCGATCCCCGCGCAGCATCGACGCCGTGCCAGTGCACCGCGAACTCGTGCGCTCCCATCACAGTAAAGATTACCCAGCTTGGTCCAATCATGAGTTCGCCAGCCTTCGCAAATACCGTAGGCAACAGTGTCCGCTGATTGCGCACATAGCGAATGCCTTCAAGCACGGGAGAGTAGTCGACGAGATCACGCGGACGCAGTGGAGCAGCCGCCTCAGCATGTGGTTCGGCAAACCGCATTCCGCTGATGAGAATCGCCGAAGCCGCAAACGACAGTGCGTTGAGAGTGAACACGGCGTCTCGCCCAAAGAAAGCTGCGACCAATCCGCCGACCGAAGCGCCAATCAACAGATTCACCGACCACGTAGCCGATGAGAGAGTATTGGCGATAAGCACTTCGTCCTTGGCGGCGATGTTTGGGATCACCGCACTGCGAGCCGGCTCGAAGAACGCAGCCATGACGGTCTCCGCCAGCAGCAGCGGATAAACCAGCCACACCATAGACCGCGATCGCACCAGCAACATGGCCAGCACCACGCCGAAGCGGACCACATCGGCGGCAATCATCACATGTTTGCGCCGCAAACGGTCGTTCACCACTCCGGCAGTTGGGCCTACGAAAGTTTGCGGCAGAACTTGCAAAATCAACGCGAGCGCGACTGAGCTGGCATGTCCGGTCAACTGCAACAGCAACGTGTAAATGGAGAGTGTGTAGAACCAGTCACCAATCTCGCTGACAATCTGCGCCAGCCAGAGCCGGCGGAAATTCCGGTTGCCGCGCACCAGCCGCGCGTAAGACGCGAGCGAGATCGACGGTATGGCACGCTCCGGTTGCGGTTCCATGCGAATGGTTAGGGTAACTGGTTAAAGCGATGTTTGGGAATTGTGATTACCGTAGAACGTGCCGCAACTAAGATGCGGGTCGCAGGTTTCGCTTCAAATCGTCGGCGATCTGCTTGCCGTGGAAGCGGCCGTTCTCGATGAAGATTTCGTTGGTCCGCGATCCGGCGACGATCACACCGGCCACATAAATCCCAGGCACATTGCTCTCCAGCGTTACTGGATCGCAGACCGGACGGCATTGCTCGCTGGATAACTCGAGGCCCATGCTGCGCAGAAAGTCGTAGTCGGGGTGGTAGCCGATCAGCGCCAGCACGAAATCGTTCTTCAGCCGGATTGGTCCGCGCGGCGTGTTCACCACGACGTGGTCCACTCCGATGCCCTGCACGGTGCTGTTGAAGTACGCCTCGATCTCGCCGTTCTTGATCCGGTTCTCCAGATCGGGCTTGATCCAGTACTTGACGTGGTGGTGCAGTTGCGTGCCGCGATAGACCAGAGTGACGCGGGCACCGTGTCGCCACAGGTCGAGAGCCGCAATGGCGGCGGAATTCTTGCCGCCGATCACCAGCACATCGGTGTCGTAGTAGGGATGAGCCTCGGCATAGTAGTGCGAGACTTTGGGCAGGTCCTCGCCGGGCAGGCCAAGTTGATTGGCCAGATCATAGTATCCAGTGGAGACGATCACTTTGCGCGTGCGGTAGTCGTGAGGCCGGCCGGCGCGGTCGGTGGCGGTGATGCTGAAGTTTCCGTCTTCGCCCATGACCGTCTTGACCCATTCGTACTGGCGAATGTCGACGTGATAGTGCTCGGCGACCTTGCGGTAATACTCCAGCGCTTCTTCGCGGGTGGGCTTCTGGTTCGCCGTGGTGAAGGGAATCTCGCCAATTTCGAGCAGTTCGGGTGTAGTAAAAAACACCATTCCCGCGGGATAGTGAAAAAGCGAATTCACCAGACAGCCCTTGTCGACAACGATGACGCGAAGCCCGACCTTCTGGGCTTCAATGGCGCATGCCAAGCCGGTCGGTCCGGCGCCGATGACGACGACGTCGGTGTGCACCTCGGGATGCGAGACCGTCTTGGTCTTTGTGCTTGGCAGAGTTTCGACGTCTTCGGCTGCAAGAAGGTTCGGCATTCGGGTTCCGTGACGGACTTGCGCTGTGCGCGACCTACAAGCGCACGGAAGTCGGGAGCCGATGATTCTAGCACGCGGATGGCGGAGACCTCGTCCTGCCTCACTTAGCGTGCTGCGACACGGTCGGGCTGCTTGGTCCGCGTTATAATCTCCGGTTAACTTATCCATCGCGCACTAATCAGGACACGCAATGTCAACTTCCGGCAACAAGCCGACTCGCACGCGTATCGAATCCGACAGCATGGGGAAGATCGAAGTCCCGGCCAACGTTTACTGGGGAGCGCAGACGCAGCGCTCGCTGCTGCACTTCAACATTGGACGCGACACGATGCCTCCGGAATTGATTCGGGCTTTTGGCACGCTCAAGAAGGCGTGCGCGCTGGTGAATCTGGACCTGGGCAAGCTTCCGGCGGATAAGGCTGAGTTGATCGTTCAGGCTGCGGACGAAGTAATCGCGGGCAAATTGAACGACCAATTTCCGCTGCGCGTCTGGCAAACCGGGAGCGGGACGCAGACGAACATGAACGTGAATGAGGTCATCTCGAACCGCGCCATTGAGATTGCGGGCGGCGAGATGGGATCGAAGAAGCCGGTTCATCCCAATGACGACGTGAATATGTCGCAGTCGTCGAACGACACGTTTCCGGCGGCGATGCACATTGCGGCTGCGGATCGGGTTAAGAACACTTTGATTCCTGCGATCAAGAGTGTTCACGACGCGATCGCGGCCAAGGCGAAAGAATTTCATGACGTGGTAAAGATCGGCCGCACGCACTTGCAGGATGCGGTGCCGCTTACTTTTGGTCAGGAGTTCGGCGGCTGGGCTGCGCTGCTCGATCGCGACATCAATCGCCTGGAACAAGTGCTCGAAGGCCTTTACGATCTTGCCATCGGCGGAACTGCGGTTGGGACTGGGCTGAACACACATCCCGAGTTCGCGGAACGTGCCGCGAAGAAGATTGCCGAGCTTACTGGGCTTCCCTTCCGCTCGCATGGAAATAAGTTTGCTGCGCTTTCGGCGCATGATGAGATTGTCTTCGCGCAAGGTGCGATGGAAACGCTGGCTGCTTCGCTGATGAAGGTTTCGAACGATATCCGCTGGCTGGCTTCTGGGCCACGGTGCGGTCTGGGCGAAATCTCCATTCCTGAGAACGAGCCTGGGTCTTCGATTATGCCGGGCAAGGTGAATCCTACGCAGTGTGAAGCGATGACCATGGTTTGCGTGCAGGTTCACGGCGCTACCGCTGCGGTGGGATTTGCCGGGTCGCAAGGAAACTTCGAACTCAACGTGTACAAGCCGGTGATCATTTACAACTTTCTGCATTCGGTCACACTGATCGCTGACGCTTGTCACGGATACGTTGAGTACATGATCAAGGGCATCGAGGTCGATCGCGCCAAGGTGGATTGGTACGTGAAGAACTCGCTGATGCTGGTGACGGCGCTGGCTCCGAAGGTGGGATACGACAAAGCCGCGCAGATTGCCCATATCGCGCATGTTGAGCACAGCAGCCTGCGCGAGGCGGCGCTGAGGCTGGGGTATCTTACTGGCGAGGAGTTTGATCTGTTGGTGATACCGGAGAGGATGACGCGGCCGTAGTGCAGTGATCAGTGGCTAGTGGTCAGTGGTCAGAGAATCCCGCTGATGACTGATCATTGGCCACTGGTCGCAAAATAAACCTTGGGCCTGATTGCTCCTCACGTCCGACAGGGTGGTTAGAAGGCCTGAAAATTGAATGGCCGGGGACATCCCTGACATTTTAGACCGGGCGGATCTCTGACAGTTTTTCTCCCTCTGTCCCGAGGGGATGGGGTGCAGGGGAAGGGGGCAGTTTGAAGTGCACCCTTAGACTGAG